>TARA_R100001594_G_scaffold32400_1_pt1 | contig 36677 bp, 53 predicted proteins | sample TARA_R100001594 | Tara Oceans TARA_R100001594 (sample SAMEA2622752) | marine metagenome | biome: marine biome (ENVO:00000447); feature: marine epipelagic mixed layer (ENVO:xxxxxxxxx); material: "saline water (ENVO:00002010), including plankton (ENVO:xxxxxxxx)" | depth 150 m | reverse complement strand
ATAGACAGTCTTACCGCTGACTGGAGCCTTGGAAACGGCACCCAGATTACCACGGGATTACTTACCAATGTTGTTACATCGGGTGAGGATATAGACGCAGGTCTACTCACTCAGGCCGGTGGTGAATTGATAGCAGCCCTATGGCACGAAAGTGAGGGAACAATCACGTTCTATTCCTCAACGGATTCAGGTAACACATGGACTGATGAAAACATCGATATAGGTTCAGGAAACGGACCACAGGGATTACTGGTATATCCAGACATCGATGGAGTAGATAAGCTCTATCTGGGTACTGCCGAGGGAATATGGCTCATAGACGTGTCGCCCGGAACATGGGCCTTTGAAATGATTTACCCGATGAGTTTCAACACGGACAACTGCCGTGACATGACCATTCATCAGGGTGCTATCTGGTTTGCAGAAGGGGTGGATAATGACAGTGCCGTACCTATTAACCGCATGACGGTACAGGGTGACTCACGGGTCATTGAATCAGGGTATGGTTTAAATTTTGGAGATGGTGTTCCGAGTGATTTACTTGGTCCTGTAAGGAGGATGAAATCCTCTGGAGACTTTCTCTACATGTCCGTGGGTGGTGGAGTAGAAAACAGGAATGCACGGGTCATGTGCTGGAACGGAAAAGGTTGGCATTCCATGACTAAACATGCTACAGCAAGCAGTTCAAGTACACCAGACAATCTTCAAATAATAGACTGGATTGATGTTGGTACGGAAGATGATGAAAAGTCGAGGCTTCACTTTGCTGTTAAGACAGGAGCCGTTGCAAGCAGTTCCAAGTATCTTGGATATGCCAATACCAACCCTTCATCTGGGGTAAGTATTAACCGTGAGGAATACGATGCGGGTAACGCTGGTCACATTGACCTTCCATACTATGACTTTGGTATTCCACAGGAAGACAAGAACTTCACAAAGGTTCACGTTATAGCTGACGATTTAAACAGTTCAGCTGCCAATGAATTCATAGAGGCATCATATGGACATAATGGTGCAGCTCGTACCACTACTGATATAGGTGACTTTCTTTCAACAACTACGGGCATAGACCTTGGCTCCTCACTGGGAGTATCAGCCAAGAATATAGGATTACGTGTTGTTCTCAAGAAGAGATCTGGTACTGGAGTACATACTCCAAAGCTACGTGACATAGTAGTGGAGGGTTACATTGTTCCTTCTGTTGCATATCAGCACCAGATGACGATAGACCTTGAGGCAACCGCTCTGGCTACTGGTCAGCGTGTGGAAACTGTTATCTCTAATCTTGAAACATTGATTAGTACTGTTACCCAGGTGTCCCTATCCTTTGGCAAGGTTACCAAGAACGTGGCAGTAGACAGGGATCGTACAGGGTTCTCGTTTTCAATTAAGTCAGAGGAAAATTCGGGGGCACCCAATGCGTTGTCTGACCGAACAGGGTACTTGAACCTTGTCCTCATAGAAAAGTTGGCATCGTAATGACGAGTCCAGAAAGAGTAAGTACAGAGGATCAATTACTTGATGCTCAACGTAAAATAATTGAGCTTGAAGCTGCCACGAAGACCTCACTTTCGGGTAGCCAGTTCCTGGTGCTGCTCATGTTAGGCCCGGTATTTCTTAGTTTTGTAAGCCTGGGGGTGCTGATCTGCTATAAGACTTTATCGAAGCCTGCGGAGGTCGCTCCGCACCTCGATATTGTGCTCGTAGCATTTTCAATATTCTCAGGGCCGGTCACAGCAGCAGCAGCTACTATAACGTCACTAATGGGAGATGAAATCAAGGCAAAGATCGGAGGGAAGAATGAAGGATAGAGAGGTAAAAACGCCATCAGTTAGATTAAAGTTTCCAATAGTTAAAGCAACAATGCCAAAATTCTGGCGGTTCCGTGTGCCACTTGGTGGGGGCGTATACCTTGGTGGTGGTAAGTTGATTCTGGGTTCCTTATCAACTGTTGCAATCGGATTTATAGCTAGCCTGTTTGTTCTTATTAATACAGGTGACCAGCAGATCACATTCCCTATGCTTGGGGCACAGTACACAGCTCCTGCTATGGTAGGTAATCCTATTGTAGATGCTGAGTTCCCAGCTGATAGAAGTCAAACGCTACAGATTAACATCCCTGCTCAGACAAGGTTAGATGTTATAAGCCTGACTAATATTAATCTTGGTAAGTCAGGACTTACTGACGCCTTTGAACTGACAGGCACGAGTACATCTGATGTACTCACGATAGATGAACTCATAATTAAAAACAGTGAATTCCCCAGTATGACCTTTGATAACGGGGACATATACAAGATCAACGCAACCAGTTCCGTAGTGGTTGCAGGCCATACTTTCTCACCCACTATGAGCAGCACCACAAACGATGTAGTTATAGGCTCTGGGCGTGGCGCAACAAGCTATGTTGCAGAAGACATGACAGTTGACCGTATAATTATCAGACAATCAACAACAGGTGGAGATGTAATTATAGACAAGCTGATCCTCGATGGAGTCAGGGCGTGGACAGGCACATTCAATGCGGACTATTTTGAAGTGGGCACTCTTACTCTTGAGAATGTCCGTATTGGTGACGATGGCGATATCAATAGTGCTGACCTGGTTATTAACTCGTCAGTTTCAGTGAATTCTATCGCAGACGGTATCATAGAAGAGCCAGTGTTTATAAGATGACGACTCCAGAAGAATGTAGGACATGTAAATGGTTAGAGATTCAGGTAACGAAGTACCGCAAGCCTTTAGAGGTAACCGCGTTGATCAAGGCGAAACAGAACCATCTACTCCAGTACCACCACGGGCAAAAAACTTCATGAAATTTATAGATAAGGTCCGTCCGCAAATCATCCTGGCAATTCTTGTGTTGGGAATAGTGTCGGTAGTCGCACTAATACGGGACGGAGATCAGTACATAGCAGTTGTCACCGGGGCTACAGGTGGCATTATAGCGTTAGGAATGAAGTTACTTGATGGAGAGTAGATATGATCAAAGCAATACGGATGGCTCTGAAGTACGGGGTTCTACTTGATGACATTGTAGAATTTATCGAACACGTTAAAAGGGTTGGGTCTGACGGGAAGATGACCAAGAAGGAACAGGGTCAGCTCATGTCAGCATCGAGCAAGTTGATCAGGAAAATTAAGGAGACCAATGCTAGTTAGAAGAATTCCTCCAAAGATAGAAGACATAATGGAGAGATTAACTTTACTAGAAGATGTTGTTGCCAACCTCTTAGAGGAGATTCAGGCACGGAAGTGCACCTGTTCTGACGACTAGAGGGTCTCTCAGAGGCCCATAGAGAAGAGTAAATCGTCTGGGTGGTACCAATGTATTACCCCGTTGGTTTTAACCCACGTTTTATTTTAGCTTTCTGATAACAACCCTTGTAAAGGACTCCTCAACGTCTTCAGCATTGTATTCTGAACTAATCTTTGGAACGTGTCTCCAATAATCATCAGGGATAACAATTCCCCTGAGTGCATCGATCCACGGTTTGGTATTAGCCTGACAGTTGTCTACGTCTCTGCGTATTTGGTCAGCAGAGTTAAATGTAAATTCCAGTGAGACTTTCTCCCACAGTGGATCTTGTCTGTGCCCCTCCATGATTAGAAGTTCTGAGAAAGTCTCTTTTTCTTTTTGAAAGACTTTGTTCTTCGCCTTGTAGAACATTCGTGAGTTGAGGCCCACCTTGGAATTCGGCAGACCCCTGACATCTATCACGATCTTATCTTTCATACGGAAGCTTCCATCCTATAATTTCTTTTTCCCTGATAACTATTACAACTCCATGATTCTGCTTACAGGTGTATGTAACATTACTTTTTCTTTGTTTGTCCATGCTCATCTTACAGAAAGGACATCGTGGTCTGATCTCCAGTGTGGGACTCCAGCCTTTTGTAAACACCTTGTCAACTATCAGCCTCATATCCTGAAGATCTTCACCCTTGCCTTTATAGGGTAACACCCATACGTCAGCTCTAAATGTTTCTGGCCTTGGGATCTGTGGGTACTCACACTCCCTCTCGTAGTCCACGTAACCGCACGCTATGCACTCAGCATATTCCCGAAATGTATTTATTCTACCTCTACATCTTGGACATATATTAGTATTCGCAGAAACAACCATATTGATCTCCTTTGCCTCAATCTTCCAATACTATTTCTAGCATTTTTTCAACTGTCTCAACAAGTTCCATTATTTCTTTAGTCTTAAATTCTGGATTAGATTCCAATCTGTTAGCCACTTCCAAACACAGGTCTTCCAGTACGTCTTCGTATTCTTCTCTTCTTAAGAGAGCACCAAGGTGCATAGCCTGAACTGTCTTATTCGTACTCAAATTATTACCTCCTATTACAGTAAATACTTACTATATGTTTCATACAACTATCTCCCACCTTAGCTTATTTTCTATAGGATGATTATCTACTCTTGGTCGGCTTGGAGTGCTCCATGATCTACCTACAACTTGTCCAATACATTTCCAGTTAGATGCTTTAACGCTTGTGCCTTTCTCGGATGCCAGAGTATAGGTAATTGCCTTACGGTACCCAAGTGCTCTTGCAGCTCTCCAAGAAGCTCCATAAAGCATTGAGCAAGCATTTGGGTAGCCTTCTTTCACTGCAACCCTTGTTACTTCAACCGTATAAGTATCATCAAGTACGCGAGACACTGGCCTGCCAATAGTGGCAACACCTACAACCTCGTCTTTGTCTGATACAGCCACAGCGAACAGTGCTCCTACTGGAGGAGGATGATGGCGGTGAACATCCCCAATAAACTTCCGTGCCTCTTTTATTGTTACTGGTGTAATTTGCATACTCTCCCTCCTTTATTACAGTAATATTACAATCTTACAAATGTACCCCCCCTACGGGGGGGTGTATACATGTGTTAGAAAAACTCCAGTGAAACTTACATGAGAGTTTTACCCGGATTGTATTCAATTAAACGCATATCTTCTTCCATCTTTTCTTTAAGATCCCAGAGTCCTCTTGAAGGACTGGCAAACAATCCAGTCCTAGCCCCTCTGGACAATGCCGTGTTGAAGGCATCTATCCTTTCGCTGAAATGCTCAGCCATCTCCTTGGCTGCAACCCCTTCAAACATCCTTTTCTCCTTGGCTGCCTCTCGTCTTTGGTCCTTGATGAACCAGATTATCTTGTCCCTTGCTGAGTATCTCTCTACAAAGTCCTCGTTAGAGTCAGTACTAATAGCCTCAAACTTCACGTTGGTTGCTCGCTTGGGATTATCGTATGTCAGTCTGAATGCTCTTGGTGATTCACCAGCTCCAGAGTTTAACTTGGTCTGGAACACCCCGAATTCCTTGATGGCTTTTGTAAAGGTGGCACCCTGTCTTATCTCCCATGTATTCCTTGCCATGTTTCTCCAGAACACGGACCCAAACGGTGTGCTTGTGCCCTTCTCTGAGGCTTCTGTCTTACTTACGTGGGCTATCGTCAGGGTGGTACAGTTCATTGCTCTCAGCGCATTGTAGTACTGGAGGGCCATAGCAGACTCCTCAGCTCTACCACCTGACGCTGGGCCTGCCGAGTCAATTATCAACAGGCTAGTGTCATGCTCAGCAACCAGTTCCATCAACCGTTCCTGGTCACCTACTGTTGAGTCATACATGTATCTGTACAGAAAATTCTTTGGCTCTGGAACATCAAGTCCACGACATACCGCAGCAAGTCTGGACTTCATATCAAAGTCTGGCACCTCGTAGTCTAGATACATTACGTTTCCTGGCTCTGGAGATATACCCGCATGGGACTTTCCAGTTGCTACTAAGACTCCAAGGTACAAAGCAAACCACGACTTACCGAGACCGCCGTCACCGTATATAAGGTTGGCTTGCTTCTGTAAAAGGAAAGGGTCTAGAAGATACTGGGACGCTTCTGTCTCAGCCATATCAGCAAGCCTGATTACTGGCTCACCTTCCCTGTATTTTTCTTTCACTCCATTGCAGGCTTCAGACATAATTGATCCCCACGGTATGCCGGGAATCTCATCGTTACATCTCTTCGCTGCTTCGTTTACTGATCTTCCAGCTGTCAGTGTAACTCTGGTATTGTGTGGTTGTTTCCCAAGAGCCTCAACAAGCAACTCTGCCTTGAGTTCCTGGCTTTTACCAGAGCCGGGTTCAAACCTACTGAACTTCATCTTAACAAAGTCCCACTCGTGGCCCTTGGGCCATGAGGTATAAAATATATTTCCTGTTCTAACTACTTCTACTTCACTCACTTGTACAGTCCTCCCTGTCTGTTCTGATATTGTTGTGGTCGCTTGTTTTCAGCGACCAGATTGTTGGCAACAAAGTGCATGTTGTCCATTACCTTGTCTAGTTTTAGATCTATCTTGTGTTCCATTTCCATGAAGAGATCCTTGACCCAGAACACACTACGTATGTTGGTCATAATTTCCTCATTCTGATTGAACACGTCATGAAGATCTTTACGTAACGTATCTATTTCCTTCTTGCAGTTTTGACAACCACAGTCACAGTTCGCCATTATATATACCTCCTTTGTATGAGCCGTACCCACTGTAACGTCCCCTGCAAGTTCATGGGATTATCGGGATCTAAGGCGTCGGTGATAGCACGATGTATCGCGTGGCTCACCTTTAACGTGGCTATGAAAGTACTAAGCAGTTTGTATGCCGACCACGACAGGTTCTAATCCCTCACGGCTCAGGTAATTAGTATCTCAATGCGGATGAGATCGCAACCCTGAGGCTGCGATCCCGAAGCCGTCTATTGTTGTGCTGCTGCTGCCTCAATGCACGCCCGGTAAACAGGACCGAAGTTCTGGCTACTTATATCGTGGAGTTTCTGGTACTCCTCAAAGGTGCACTTCAGCAGAGCTATAGCATCATCATCTGTCCACTGTAGATTCTGCCTTGCTATCCAGAATTCTCTGGAATCCATATTGTCCTTGGGAAAAGAACACCATCGCTCGTACCCCTTTTTATTCACCAGAGTCTCACCGTCATAATCCTTTAAAGGATGGGCATGGCCCTTAGCCGTCTGGAACCAGTTGGTTTCATGAAGGCTACAGTACATATCTCCTGCATCATGTTGCTGTGGTGCCTCCTCAACCGGAGCTTCCTCAAGTGCGGACTGTATAGGAGTCTCCTCTACTATCTCACCCTCTTCATCAACTTCAACGAGGGTTACAGGGGCTTCACCTTTTCTACTGCGGATAGTTTCTATCTCAGTCTCATCTAACCACCCAAGCCCGACAAGAGACAGGGTTGCACGTCTGCGTGCCTTGGTCTCTGCTTTCATCAGGGCATTAGCGAGAGCCTCGCCTTTGAGGTTGGCTATAGGTACAGCTCCCATCGCATCCACATGTCTGCCGTTGGGGTCGGTTGCCTTGTAGGTAACCATGTATATACCACGTTGTTCCTCTGTGGATATCTTCTCCAGAGAGATCATCATCTTTCTACAGAGTTGCTCGGTAGCATCCTTGGTTGCATACAGTGTCAGCTTTCCCTGAAGTTTCAGGTACTGGAAAGGCTTTGTGAATGGGTTCAGACCCAGGGATTCACATATCTGCGTGTAGTACGCCACCCTCTGTGAAGGATCTAGTTTACTCAGATCTCCATCGAGGGCTACCCTCTCCATAATCTCAGCTGACGGTTGTGCTTTTTCCATTTCTTTAGTTGCCATTTGTTGTCTCCTTTGTTAACCATTCTGTTATATCTTCCGTTGTCAGTTCCCAGTCCTTTTTAATAGACAGGGGAGCTATCATCTCACGTTTGAACTTCTGATAGTAGGTGTTTGCTCTCTTCTCATTTCCTGTCACGTTATAGAGCAATGCCCATGCCAGTTGAGCTGGTCCAGAGCCTTCATATCCCCAACAAAACCCATCAGGACTATGGTTCACCTTGTCTAGGTACACAGGAAGCTTGTACCGCTCCTTTATGTAGTCATCCCACATAAATACCTCATGCTCATCCGTCATCAGCTTGGGGCTTACCCCTTGATATTTCACATTGCCTCCTTTGCTTTGTTTATAAATTCCATTAGATCCTTGCTCACTACACGGGTGATCTTGGGTCCAAGGTAAACCTGTTCTATCTTGCCTTCCCTGAGCCATCGGTACAGGGTGTTTCTATTCACTCCCAGTATCTCGATAACTTCTTTCACGGAAAGCAGCCTGTGCTCATCACACAAGGCGCACTCTTCACTTTTATTAGTAGCCATATTGCCTCCTTTTTATAAAATTATTTTTACCAATCAGTTATTGCAAATCGTCCCTCCACTTGATCTGCCTTTTCCCACTTACGCATTTTTCTTTTGCCACTCTCTAATGAGTCTATGATAGCGGTGTGTCCTTCAGCGGGTTTGCCTTTCTTTACAGCCAAAATTGTGGCTACATCGTAGCGATCTTCAGAAGGCATATTTCTCACTAGATAATTTGCTTTCTTAGCCGATTCTACAAACTCAGTAGCATATCCTTCATGGATGAATACATACTGTGTTGCATCATGTTCTTGTAAAAGAGCACGCACGGTTTCTGTTACAGCCTCTTTCTGAAGTTCAATTTTTTCTGGTTCGTCATCTCCTAGTTCTAATGCGGGTATAAATTCTTCTCCTAGAATCTTCAAACCATTAGGGGTGTCAAGAAATAGGACAGGCAATAATTCAGAATTAATGCAGTTCATTTCAGCCCCTGTCTTTGCTATATTTATTAATTTTTTCAGACTTGCCACCTTAATTGTCTCCTTTTGAAATTACATTCAATCTCGTGGTTGGTATCTTTGCGGACTCAAGTATCTTTTCTGCTCTCGGACCATGCTTGGGAATCTCTGTCCTCCCCTTGTTCATGTTCCACTTCTCTGGATACTCCACCTTTTCCATGCGTGTCTCACTGGGGGTGTACAGTATTTTCAGTACGTCTGACGGCAACTCTTCACGAAGTGGGATAAGCCTGTTGTAGTCGTACTTGTTAGTGGTTTTCAGCTCTGCTATAAAAGCGTCCGTGTGCAGACTGGTCTTGCCCTGTTCCTCCAGGTCTTTCATGATCTCGTACTCAAGCAAGTCAAGATCTCTCTTCAGCTTTCCCATTGCCTCCTTACAATTAAAAAACTGTTCAATTTTTTCTTCTGTACTCATAAGTTACCTCCTTTTACAGTCCTTCCAATATTTCGTTCTTCTGTTTCTGCAATGCCTCCATGCTGCGATTAATTTCCTGTAAATCTGTTGTCCGTGTCTGTGCACGCCGTACTGACTCGATCTCGTCCTCGATCTCTTGCATCGCATTTGAAGCCTGCTCATACAATGCCATCAATTGTGTCTCCAGTGTTTCCAGAGCGTTAACGGGGCTGCTGTCTGCGGGCTTGATGATTTTTACGGGTTGTTGGGCGTTGAATTCAGTTGCTTCCAGAGCTGCCATGTTTACCTCCTGTTGTTTTTTTGCTCGTACATCTGTTGGTGCTAACAACCGTAGGCACTCCTTGCACTTTCCTCGATGGACTGCAATGTTGTGAGAGAATATTTCTACCCCACATAAAGCTCGTTCCCAGTTGCTATCGGGCCTTTCCGTTGGTGTGATCGTTGACCCGTTTATCCTCGCAGTTTCACGTAACAAGTCTCTCTTTAGAGAATTGTCTGGATGAGACTGGATAATAGTTTCCTGAGACTTTTTTATGATCACATGTTTAAGTCCCAACTTTCGTAATTCGTTTCTAACTTTGCCTGCGTAGTACAGGGTATTAGAGTTTACTTGGTACCACATTATTACCTCCTTTGTTATACTGTGGTAGCTTTCACATGTTCAATGCCATGTGTCTGCCTCCTTTGGGGGTGGTTCCTGACGAGGAATCACCCTTTTTAATTTATGTCTTCCTCTTTAGGAAACGACCAATTTTTAGCTTCTTCATTTAAAACCTTTCCTCCAGTACCAGGTTTTCTACTACCCGGATTGGCAGCTCTTAAAGTGGGCCATTCACTATTCGAAGTTATCAAATTTCCTGACAAGTAACTGCCAAGCTCTTGCTGCCATTGCTGGAACAACTCCATTTCCACCGGCTCGGAGCTGTCTAGATACCCTTGGGGTAGACCCATTAGCCACTCTGCAAAAAGTGGGGATAAGCGACGGCATTTGGGAGAACACATGCTCCCATCCTCGTGTATCACTTGGTCCGGGAGGATAGAGACGTATACTTCCCTTGGTCTGGACGGTTTCTGTTTTCCCGGTCCGTCGAACCCTCCCGTGTCCCTCGCTGCTGGCGAAGGCCAACTCTGGGATTGGGTCGTGAGATCCGTTTTGAACCCCTTCCCCTTGTGGTCTCTCTGTTTCGGAGTCATCCACCGATCCGGGTCTGTCAGGTTCGCATCTCCCTTCCTCGACTTGTCCATCTTCTCCCTCTCTGGGTATCCGACTATCGCTGGGTGGTTGCTCAGACCCTGTTGTCCATAGTTCGGCCTGTTCCCTATCTTGCCCGCTTCCGCTACTGTCAGGGTAGGCCACCGATTGGTCTGTTTCGCCAGTGAATCCCTCCTCTTGTCCGAGGGGGAAACATTCGAACTGTCGTCCTCCAGTAGGGTGTGCCAAGATGAATAATCGCTGCCTCTTATGTGGTGCGCCTGTTTCTGACGCAGTAACGAGGACTTCCTCAACTCGGTATCCCATTCCTTGAAGCTTGGGTCTGACGTTGTTGAACCAGAACTTTTTGATTCCTGGCACATTCTCAAGAAAGAGAGTTGGTCTCCCAAGTTCGTCTGCAATACGGAGTACTTCTCCTGAGAGTTCTCTGGGATCTGACTCTCCTTTTCGTAATCCTGCAACAGAATGGGGTTGGCAAGGGAATCCTCCAGTGAGGATATGTATCTGTCCACGCCATGCTGTCGCATCAAAGGTTCTAAGGTCAGTCCAGATAGGAGCGTCGTCAATGACTCCGTCTTTAATACGCGCTCCCAGGATTTCGCAGGCTTCGACTTCCCGCTCCACGTAGCAGACGGTTCTAATTCCTGGGATAACTGCACTGAGTCCCAGTTCGATTCCTCCATATCCTGAACATATGCTGAGGGTACGTGTATCCACACTACTCTACCTCCTTAAGTTCTCGTTTTTTGCTCTTAGACTCTACCCAACCTCTCATAGGACTAAAGGTTAACTTTATTCTTTCGTCAAGCGGAGCTTTGTTACCGCACCTATCACAGGGTATCCTTCCATCCAATATATAATCACCACCATGAGGGGTATGCGACCTTCTATAACACTTCTTGCATATGTACATAGTTTTCTGAAAGTCTTTGCTCATTATTCAACCTCCTTATGTGTTTGCTTCTCATACTCCTGAACAGCACTTTTCATAGCGTCATTCAAGGCCCTGTTGAAGTGTTGGTTTATCTCCTGAACTCTTGCTTCAACCTCACGCACGGCTACCCATGCACTATCATCAGGCTTTGCCAGAATTCTTTGAACCATGACAAGACTGTCATGGATATCGTCAATGCTCATACTCAATACCTCCTAACTGTAGTGTACCATACGATACTATTAGATGCAATTAAATACTATATCACCTCCCCTATTAATACCGAACATTCAGCACAGGCAGAGTATTCTTGAATCTCATCTGTACTAAATACCGGATGTATTGAATTGTCTTCGTTATCGACTGTGAATGCGTAGCCCAAATCGTCTTGTCCAAATCGATTCTCTGTACAATCTACGCAATGATAGTCGGCTTCATATGTGTAACCTATAACTCTCATTTTTATTCACCCCTTACTATCTTAGCTATACTGATTCCAACCACAACCATCGCATTCCATCCATATATTTTTGAGAACTTCACCTTCAGCTGGTTGATATGTCCAAGGGGTTATTCCTTCATGGACTATAGGTATGCCAGTGGCAAATACCCCAACGCCATCGAGGGTGTTATCACATTCTGGACACTGGTGGAACTCATAGAAATCCACGTATCCCACGTCACTCTCATACTCCTTGTACTTTGCCAGTTCATCATTTAATGCTTTTTCCATGCTGTCTCCTCTATACACCCTTCAGTGCACCTTTCTTCCTTTAGTTGGATACCGTGTTCGCACCGTAAGATAATATTTTCTGTCTCGACCCGTGGACCGTAGGTGCTGATTGCATACGATGCCACATATTCCAACACCTTTTTCTCCTCAGATGAAAGGTTTATTTCATAGTAGTTGCCCATGCTGTCTCCTTTAAAGTATTCTTTCGCCTGTTATCTCACTGTAGTACATGGTTACGGGTGCACCGGGATATTCATTGGAGGGGTTTACCTCTCCCTGCACCGTGTCAATGAGCTGGTCCAATGCATTACTCACACTTGTACCAAGTTCCTTTGCAAATCCTTGAACTTGTTTCCAATTACCTCCTTTAAACTTGTCGTTGTCTGCTGCCAGGATCATGAACTGCATACATATCTCGGCATGTATGATGTCTGTCATTTCCTTATACACTTTCTGGCTGGTTTTTGTAGCCATCGTTTACCTCCTGTTTTTGACTGTTCTAACAGTCACGGGTTTGTATTTTTGTCCCTCGTATCTCTATGACTTTACCTACCGGGAATACAGAGAAAGTCTCTTCCAGTTCTTTAATGTCTTGCAGTGCCATTTCCTTTGCTGTATCTTCACCGAAGCTCCAGTCCTTGGTATAGTGCTCGATAATCTTGTCTACCATCATCAGCTTGAAGAATTCCTCATCTGTTTCCATGACCATCACCGTGGTAGTTGCGCCTCTGCCATCCAGAGCGACCATTGCCCGTGCGCATCCGCATTTATCATCTGGAGTTGCTCGGTCACACATTGAGCCAAAATTAACTGGCTCACCTTCATCCACAAATGAGAAGTCATTCTTTCTCCAACCCTGTGATTTCTTTGTGGCTCCAACGTATTTATACATAACTCCTCCGTTCTAGCTTGTTTCTTCATCTTGTTTGGTTACTACATCTAATTCTTCCTGAATCCATGCCATAGCTGTACACACGTCGTCCCATACGTCTGTGTCAAGGTCGCCCTCATAAGTAAGTGTGTCGTTGTAATGATCAAGGACACCCCATAACAAGGCTATCCATGACGCGGGATCTTCGTGGGTCAGTTCGTAGTTTTTGAATACATCATATATATGGCTCATATTGCCTCCTTAACTGGCTTTACTTTTTATATATTCCATGTTGAGAGTCTCGACTGGTGAGTGTGCACGAGTGCCATCACTCTTGTCATAGATAATCTTGTTTTTCCTGGCCTTGTGATTCAGTTCAGACACTGTAAACACCATCCCTCTATGTGTAAACTGGAATCCATAGGGTGCTTTGATGCCGTACATATCCTTGTACAGGTTGTAGTCATCCTCCCTTGCCTTGTCATTTGCCTCTGGTATTTCCAGTGATACGGATATATCCACATGTGTATCGTCATACTGTGTCTTTCTTCCGTCGCCTATCCTGAGACCACGTTCCTCTGCCCACGGCTTAACATGCTCCTCTAGGGCCAGTCTCAATTCTTTCGCAGCTGTTCTGTTTATGTGCTCGTAGTGATTCATTAACTAATTCTCCTTATTTCACAGTATTGCAAGGTAATCATGTCTACTTGCCATCGGAATAAGTCCCCCACTTCAGAATTTTCCAGGAACTTGAGTCCTTCCTCAAGCATTTCTTTATGTTCGTCCTCTGATGAGGAACGTTCCTTACTAATGGTGAAATTATTTTTAAGGTGTGTCTTGGTGAGGATTCTCTGATCCTCAAATTGCATTGACGTATACAGATCATGCAAGGAATTCATGAGGAACATGTCCGTACATTCAAATTTTGCCTCTTCTGTCATTCTTCATCTCCAAATGGGTCTGTAATTGGGTTGCAGTCATCGCAATACGTTTCCCCTGTTTTTTCATCTATGTTTATAGGGGAGAAGTTTTCAGGACTGAAGTACATGATGGGATATTCACATTCCGCACATATATCCTGATCTTCAAACGGTATGTCAGACTCGTATTTACCGTTGAGTTGTTCCCATTCCTCCTTTGTTTGCTTGCTAGTGTTCATTACACCTCCTTTATCTATGCTTTTAAGTAGCCTGCTGATTCCACTCCCCACTCGTGCCAGAACCATGAAATGGTTGCGTTGGGGTCTCCGGTAAGGGCAATGAGTCCACCCTGCACCAGATATTTGTAGATGCCCACGGGTGGTCCCCACGGTGTGTCGAAGTTGTATATAACCTCGTAGTCATAGTCCCCATCCACCTCTGGCCACCCTTCATACATACCGTTTTCTCCTCTGGGTGGGCTTGTGTCCCACTTGACTCCCCACATCTTGTTTCGCCACTCGTACCAGTCGTCCCCACTGGGAACATGTAGTTCTATAGGGTAGTCTGGATTTGGTTCCAGTGACGCTGCAACTTTTTGGGGCATCGGCATGATTTTCTCTAATGAGAACGGTCTCTCATCATCACGCACAAGGGCTTTAAATTTCTGTATTCCTTCCTTTTCCGAGTATATTTCTACTCTGTTGTAACACCAGTTAGGCATTGTTTGTCTCCTTTATCTTCTGTCGTTGGTTCACGTAAGTTACGTTTGACACCTCCTTATTCCAACATGCACGGCAGTCACCGCATTGCCCCTTGTTCCAGTGAGCTGGACACAGGTGACCATGCACGACTTCGGGTTTATCGTTCTCATCCAGATATGTGGCTGTACTTGTGGGGAGCTCTGACATAAGGTGAAACTTATTCTTGAACTCAGGTGGTTCCCCATTGAATTTATAGCCTGACGGCCTCAGAGAGAGGTTTTCTGGTATCTTCCCACCCTCTAACAGGAAATCATTCACCACGCCGTATTCCTTTGTAGGTAACCAGTGGTTAATTGAGGGTGTATGTTCACATACCCGGACGATTCTTCTGAACACTTTAAGATCGGGGATATCCCCATTATCAAACCATCTGAAATATGGCTCAACCAGTCTGTTCAGCTGAAACACCATCGAGGGTTCCCACATCGGGTCATTCATCATGCGGTCCAGTCTCAAGTCCTCTGACTTCTTGACGTTGGGCATCATGTAGAAACCCCACAGTCCGTAACACTTACTGCACACTGTGTCTTCAACCTTTGCAAGCTTTGATCCCACGTTGCAATACTTGGCTTGAATGCCAATGGATTTTCCTGGCATTTTCCATGTCTGCCCCAGTGACCCTGTGTGCTCGATTGCCTCCTTTACAAGCATATCTGCCTCCTAAAATTCTTTTATTGCGTCATCTAGCTCCTTGATGTCAAGGTCTTTATCCCACAGGCTAACCCCATCCTTAGTGAAGGTTGTTGAGAATGAATCCATCACCTGTTTTCTAAAACTCAGGAACGGCTGTGGATATCTCTTGACTGCCTTGGCAATCTGATACCATCCCCAGTCATTGCCCAAATGGAGAGCCACCTTCCACGTTGCCTCGTTTTTAAATCCGTTGTATTCCATTTCTGCCTCCTTTGACTGTTTGAACAGTCACTTAAAATCTTCCATCTCCATAATCTCTCTTGCGTCTATCAGATCCAGAGTCCATCCCTGTTTCAATGCGGTTATCGGGATGCCTCCTTCAGGCATTTCCCCATGACATGCGTCACATCCACGCCCTTCCATGAATGTTTTGCGCTCTTCTTCCTCCATCTCGTTTATTACGTGGTAGTGTTCGTATGGTTCTCCACATATCTGGCAATATAAATCCATCTAGTTATCCTCCATCCTTACTTCTCTGTTTTTTGGCCCAATCTCGCTGCTGTTCAAATCTCTTTGGATTACATGCACAGTCACACATAATTCCGTACTCCTCGTAGAGTTCAGGTTCCGAATTTAAGCTACATGCATGGTCTGCTATTTCGCCACCCATCTCGACCATGAAGGCAATCTGCTCTTTTCGTCCTCTGGTTTCAGCTTCATCGAACTCATCGAGGTCTTCGTAATCCCACTCGTTGACCACGCCTATTCCCATGTCATAGGGAACAAGTGAACAGTCATCACAAATTTTCATGTCTCTAACTACACTCATTCAGTCATCCTCCTTTGACTGTTCCAACAGTCGTATCTTTCCTTGCTACTGTGTACCAGAGTAATGTTTCACCTTTCCAGGTTTCCCTGTCCCATCTGGGACGTGACAATTCATAGGCCTGGATTTCTTCGGCTACCTCATCCAATGACTCATCACTGGATGTTGCCCATGACCACCTGTATCCGCAACATGAACAGTCATTAGGGTTATCAAACCGAATGCCCCATTTTGATACGGCAATCTCCTTTGCCTCGTCTTCGCTGTCTGCTTCTACCAGTATGTTCAGAGCGGGCAATGTGAAGTACCCTCCGCTATTATTTTGTCTCCACGTATACACTTTCACGAATACACCTCCATTTTCCTCGTGATCTCGAACTCGTCATCATCCACGAGGATAAATACACTGAAGTTGTCAGTCGCTCTATAGAGGTGACCACAGTCCTTACAGAATGTGTAAGTGTGGTTATTTCCCATCTCTTTTAACGTGCCTGAGCACCAGTTAATTTTGCAGTTCATCGTGTTAGCCTCCTTTATTGCTATACGATTCATGCTCTATACGCCGTGTTATTCTCCATCACACCTCCTTGACTGTTTCAACAGTCATCCATTGTTTACCAGACGCAGATCGGTCTGGGTATTTTCCATAAATTTTCCCTCCTTCTGTCATACATTTTCCCGGTGTGTGCTGCGGACAGGTATAAATTGTTTGACTGTTCAAACAGTCAGTCATTCCCCATCCTACGTACTACCCCTGTAAACATATGTGCATGTGTTTGTGACTGTCCCAACAGTCATCCATCCATAACCTGGCGCAATACCTGTGGAAACAGGTATGGGTTATTTGCGTGACTGAATCAATCACAAACATGATTTATTAGCTTATTTAATGGTTACCTATTGCACACGCTCAGTTAAGCGTTAATTAGTTTAATAATTCCTCGGCTACTTTTAATACTTCGTCGGTCTTTTCGTCGGATTGCCCTTGATACGTGTACTTGATACCGCAATCGGGGCAAGCGAACCTTTTAGCTATGACTGTCTCTAGATGTTCGGTCAAGGCTGAAATGCTCACCACGTCGGCAAACTTGCAACCATCGGAACAAGCTAATTTTGTTCGTTTTGGTTGTGCGTTCGCGTCAGGATGGACAATTTTGTATTCGTCCGAAATTGGAATATTTGCTAACACTTCTAACTCTTTTGAGAATTGTTTCGCTAGCTTTTCAAGCTTGGGAGTCGCTATTAATTTAGTTCTGTTAGTGTTAACAGATACTCCGAACTCTTTTAGCCTTGATTCCATTTCCGCTGTAAACTTTCCGCCGTTGGCACGTTGGTCTTTTGGTTTGACCGTAGAGCAAGCAAGGCCAAAAGCTAACGCCGTCAAGAATACTGACGGCTTATAGTTGGATGGTCGTTTCTTACCCTTTGTATAGAGTAGGGGATGAGTTAACCAAACAATAACTCTTTGACCGTTGCCGATGCCTAAGTCAACCATACGAGCAATGTTTGTCTGCTTGCCGTTAGGCTTAGCGGAATAGTCTATATCTAGATCTATATCGGAGCCGTTGGCATAGGTAGAATTGCTAATAATACCCTCACTAATTGCTAGTGATGCTTTTTTGGCTTCAATCGATAGCTCTAGATTGTTGAATGTGATTCCCATAGTTACACCTTAAATAATGCAATAGGTAACCACTAAATAAGCTAATAATTGACATACTCTTTTTTGCTAGCTTGTATGACGCTAGTTATTCAGTTTTAGAGGCTAGGAAAGAACGCACGCATTCCCTGACGATATCATCGTCTAGACTGTGCATTTCTTGAATAGGTTGTGCGATATGATCGGCAACTAAATTGATTAGTTTGCGATCTTGACCAAAGTCGTAACCAAAAGAACCAACAGAATTGGATTGATTCGACTTGTCTATAGGCTTGAATTTCTTAACTAGCTTCACTTCGGAAGTAGTCAGATTAATAATAGGCGAGGGCTTCTTAAAAGTAGCCTTAACACCTTGATTACTGCAATTTGTATCTTCTTTATGGTATTCACCATGAAACGTGCATAAACGTCTTAATTGCTTCTTATAGTGGTGATAGCCTAGCCGTCCGCGTTCTTTTGATGGGGCGGACACTAGATAACTTGTTCGTGGTTGGTTAGGGGCAAAGCCTTCCTCATTAGCTAACTTCGCAAGGCGTGCTTTATTCTGCCTATTGGCTATGCGTTCGTGCCTATGTCGTCTAGTTCTGATGGTCATAAGTGCCCCAACCCCGTAGTTTTAATATGTGCTAGTCACTATACACACCTATTCAGGACAATACAAGTTATATGAATACTATTTAATACAGTAGGTATAAATGTGGGTAGCTAATAGATAGGCTGCGGAATAGATATGTGTGTCTGTCGGGAAGTGGTGTGAGCATTAGCAAACAACGACATTAACCGACTGTTCAAACAGTCAATGTATCCCTATTTCCCAATGGACATATCATCATATATTCATATTGATATATGTGCATATGCTGAGGTGAAAAAGTGCGTGAGAGAGAGCCGATTGAGATTATCTTAGGTGATATATCGTATGTAGCACCTCAGACAATTTCTCACGATTTTCGGACCCCTGAAATTTTTTTCATGCTTTTTTCGTACATGTAAGAAATTATGTAAGATTGTGTAACTTACATGTCATTTGTGCCTAGAGTGCCAGGGTGCTGTGCCTAGAAACTTACACCGTGGTGGTTGTAACTTACATGTAAGATTGCGGATTCCGTGTGAAGTGGAGCCGAAAAGCGTAACGGAGCACGGTATTTGGGGGGACTATAGGGGGGAGTATTTAATTAATATATTTCTTTTTTTCTTAAAGGGGGTTTAAGGGGGCGATTCTTTTTTTCTTGACGGAAGCTGTGTAAGTATTGTAAGTTTCTGAAGGGGTACAGATGGTACACACCTCCATGCGAACAATTCTCGTGTGCCAGCATTCCCATAAAAAATGTCTGTGCCCCTTCTGGAGAATAATATGCCAAAAGTAACTGTTAAAAAGAATGGCAAGAAAGTAGTAAAGCATTACCCTTACACTGCTAAAGGTAAGGCAGCTGCAAAGAAAGCAAGGAAGGGTAAGTAACATGACTATGCGATGGGGGTATGACCCCGGTGAAGTTGAATATCTTGAGCAACAAGGGGGACGTAATGCACCTGGTTCCCCGGCTGATAATCAAGAAATGGTTGCAGGACTTGTCGCTGGTGCTAGGGCTAAAAGGGGAGACGCATTTCCAAGTGGAAGACGGGGTGAACGTGAAATCAAACAGCCTTTAGCTTCTCCAACTCCGACTCTTCCCACCGGAGTATATCGTGGACCTGGGGCAGAACCTGGATTCTTTCCGGGAGAACCAGTTGACCAACCATATCAACAGCCCATGTTTAACCGGTCTCTGATGTGGAATGCCCAGCCAGGATACTCAATTAACCCTTATAACCCGGCATGGAGTCCTTCTGCATTACATGCCAATGTGAATGTACCTTACAATCCTATGAATTATTACGCAGGAACCCAGATGTTGGCTGATGATCCCAGTTTACAGGGAGCAGAGAGGGTATTTCCCCAGCAGGAAATGACTCCGGGAGTTCTTGCAGGTCTTCTTGGTCAGTATGGCAACCCGTTCTGGCAACAGGTAGGAGCAACTCCTTACGGGTATAACCCTATGGGCATTCAGCCACAACCAGGTGTTTCAAATCCTATGATGAGTGGTATCCAGAGATTGCTTAACAGGTCAGCTCCCGCAAGATATGGTTCCAGAGGTAGGTAGTGACAAATCAGTACGCGGACTGGTCGCCTGACTTTATAGGAGGTTACTCCCAGAAAAGACCCCAGTCTGCAAGTATTCTGGAGGCAACACAAGGTGCGCCCCTAGATCCTACTACCACGAGGACTACTACTCCCCAGTTTATTGATCCTTCTTCTGCATCATTACCGAGAGATCCAATTACTTGGCCTTTTCAATTTGGGGAACAGGCACAACAGGTCGGTCAGGGATTCGCGGGAGGAGTACTGGATGTGTTCGGCAGACTTGTAGGCCCACAGACATCTCCTTTTACAGGCAGTAACCTACAGCCGTACAGCCCAATGTTTAACCCGGAGTCATTCTGGGGACAGCTTGGAAGGGGAGTCGTGAGCGGTACTACAGGTGGATATCCAGAAGGACCAGTTGATCACAGATCTCTTTCGCCAGTAGACCAGGCTCTTATGTTTGCTGATCTTGCTGACCCAAGTGGGGTTGGTGGAGACGTGGTAAGAGCAGGGGTAAGAGCAATTCCTGAAGACACACTTGCATTTCTGTCAGGTGTGATGCCTCTTAATGCAAGGCAGTTATTAACTGGCTCAAAGGTTGTTGATGTGGAAGGTAACCCCCAGAGGGTTTATCACGGAACACAGGGAGTGTTTACCGATCCCTCACCGGAGTATGCGGATTCTGGTGCATTGTTGGGAAGAGGAATGTATTATACAGAAAATCCTGTAATAGCAGGAGGGGGTCCAGGGGCAGCCGGATATGCTGATACGAAAGCGCATGTAGATCTTACTGGAAAAGCCTCAGAAGCAAGGCCAAATGTTCATGCAGATTATCTTAATTTACAAAAACCTCTTTATTTAGAAAGAGGACGTAAAAAAGATGTAGTAGATAAGATGTCTGATGAGATATTTTCTTTTGCCAGCTGGAATAGATCAGACAGTGACAGGGCAGAAACTTTAAGGGCTTTTTCTCAAGTTCTTTACAATCAATCAGGAACATGGGCTTTTGACCCTGATGATTTTCTTGATGACATAGGACTTAATGCTAATGCTATTGATGAATATATTGATACCAAGCAGTGGGATAAGGCTGAGGCAGACTTACGAAAATGGTTTATGGAAGTGACAGATACTAATCAAGATACACGAGATGTGGTTACCAGCTTCTTTCGTTATAACCAGGACCCATCTCTAAGATGGGGTAACGATGTCTGGACAGATGGAATAATGGAACTTGGTTATGACGGGATGTCCCATATAGGACAGGGAGGATGGCAACAAGGGGGGTTAAAACACCGTGTGTGGGTTGTTCTTGCAGACGAGACTACGGGTACGCCTACTTATGAGGGGCGAATATTCCCGTCTGCTGCTCTTGAAGGTATGGCACCACCACCCCCTAGGGGAGAAATGGCTGAAATGTTAAGTAATATTTCAGAAGTTATGCCCCCACAGGGAACTGGAGGAGCATTGCCGTAATGCCAAGAAAAGAAGCAAGAGACATACATCCTGGGTTGATAGCATCAACCATATCCGCAGCTGCAAAGAACCAGAACTATGGTTCACAGATTGACGGATGGGATGAGTTCTCCTCGGAGATGAAGGCTTTCCTGTGGGTAAGGCAGTTTCATTCCAAGGATACAGGTGCGCTTGCCTATATAGGAAGATCAGCATCATGGCTTACCAAGTGGGTAAACAGGAATTACTACTTCGGCCTTGCATGTAAAAACGTAAGACAGAAGTCTGTTGGGGTTGATGAACTACCAAACAACGAGCTGAAACGTGTAGCCAAGTGGCACCTCGTGCAGATGCTCAATGATACGGATCTTCCCGTGGAAAAGAGACTGGCAGTAATCAAGCAGATACAGGCACTTCCAGATGAGGAAGGCCCAACTAAGGGCGGTGGCAGAGGAAAGGTAGCACCCAAGATAAGACCCGTAACAGCGGATGATATGAAGCCGGGAGCAGTTCTGCCTGACAGGAGAACTCCCAAGGAATACCTGAAAGATGACAAGCCAACTACTCAGGACACGCTACTCCCCGCATGAGGGGCAGATAGAAGTCCATACACTTAATGCAAAGGAAAAGTGGATAGAGGCAGCACGGAGATGGGGAAAGTCACGCTGCGCCCTCGGTGAACTTGAAGCTGCATATTATGAGTCCCTCGATAGAAGCATAGACCAGATCAACAGGTACCAGCTTGTACCACCGGGATTCCACTGCTGGGTTGTTGCTCCTTCCTACGTACAGGGAAGGCAGGCATGGAACGAGATGTTACAGCTTCTAGATCCTTCATGGATCAGGGAAACCAACCAGGCTAATATGACCATTACTCTTAATGGTCCTACAGAAGAAGTGTGGGGTTTGATAGAACTGAAATCCGCTGATAACGCACCGTCTCTACAGACAGTAGGGTTGGACTTTCTCTGGGTGTCAGAGTCACAGGATATTCCCAACGAAGCTGCTGAAAAACTCAGGCCCACACTCAGGCAGGCTGGAAGAATGGGTAAAGCTGTATATGAAGGTATTCCTTCTATATATCCTGAACACTGGTTCAGGAGAGGATGTGCAGCAGCACAGAGAGGTATCCACCATAACCACAGGTATTTCCACTACACGGTTTACCAGAATCCTCTTCTTAATGCAGAAGATGTGGAGGAAGTTGAGAATGACAAGGAAGTCATGCCTGAATCAGCATGGCGCAGAATGTACCTCGCAGAATTCTCATTGTCATCTGGATTCTTTTCTAACATAGAGGAATGTATAGGTGGAGATCTACTCGATGCTCCCCTACCGGGAAAGAACTACGTGGCTGGTCTAGACCTTGGTGTGTCCCGTGACTTCACCGTTTTGATCATCATGGACGCAGATGAAAGAAAGGTTGTCTATCACAGGTTCTGGGACTCAGAGTCATGGTCTCAGGTGCAGAACCATATAGTTGCAATTAACCAGGAATGGGGAATACAGAGGATGATGGCTGACGCAACTGGTATGGGTAGAGCTATGGTTGAAGACCTGATGGCTTACAATATGCCCGTTGAGGGGATATCATTACAGAAAAGTATCCGTGAAGAACTGCTTGCAAATCTTACGGTTGCAATGGAACATAAGACAATTACGTTTCCTGCGGTGCCAATATTACTGAGACAGTTACGGGCATTCCAACATATCAGGATGCCTAACGGTAACTTCAAGGCACAGGCTCCCGCGGGGGAACATGATGACGAGGTGTTCTCACTGGCACTTGCTCTGTCTGCATGTAATGAACCACAGGGCCAGTTGCAGAGAAGCAGGGGGTTCGGTAGGAGATATCTTCCTACACAGGCTGAAGCCAACAGTGGTTACGGCTTGATGGGAATGACCCCCGGTGAACGTATTATGAAAGAACGCAGACTCAAGAGAGTCGAGGATAGATGGGACAAATCAGGAGTTGACCTCTAATGGTACTGATAAATTATCAAACAGGTGATCCTCTTGTTCCGGGAGATATGGAGTACGATGACTCCAAGCCCACGGCAGATCACGTAGTTGAGATATTTGAAACATACAAAGATTACTACAAGACATTCCACGAGCAATGTGAAGAGGAAGACGAGTTTTATTTTGGCACAAGATCTGTACCCGTGCCAGATGAAATGCCTGTTGATCCTGTAAGACCCGCTACTCCGCACGCGATAGTAAACGTGGCAACCGATCACGTAGATGTAAACAATCCAAGTATCTTTGTACCAGCTCCGTCACCCAGGGCAAAGAACAGGGCTGAAAGAATCCAGAAGTTCCTGCAGGGTGTCTGGATGCATATACCCGAACATACCAAGAGGACAGTTGTAAAACACTCCATACAGTACGGGGTTGGTTTTATGAAAGCATGGTGGGACGGGGACAAGTGGCCCGATGCACCGTTTCTTGATGACTTCACGGATGAGGAAGAATACAAGGAACAGCTTAAAGATCATCTGGACAAAAGAGATATATCATTCCCGTTCATAATTGATGCAGTAAGCCCAAGAAACATTATATGGGACGACTCAAGGGCAGGGATGAAATGGGCCATTGAGTTCTACGAGGCTTCATGTAATGACATAAAGATGCTGTATCCAGAGTGGACACCACTTATGGATAACGCTGAAACTGTTACTTTCGTAGAATACTGGGACGATACGTGGTGTGGAAGGATGGTTGACCGTGAATGGATATGGGGACCATACAAACATGGATATGGATTCAACCCGTATATAAAGGTACAGCCCGCAACATCTCTCGATTACAACGTGGGAGAACCTGAGAGAAGATACCAGGGTGTACTCAAGCCTGTACATAATCTTCTCGATTCAGAGGCAAGGTTGATCACACAGTACGAGGCTATACTCAGGCAGTATGCGTGGAGGACCATAGACTTCTATGGACCCGCTTCATCTGCCGAGGCAACGATGGATGAGTATGAACTGTTTGCATCCAAGAACTGGGTGAGACCAAATGTACAGATTGAACCTTCGCCCCTTGCCATGCCTCCACAGGAAATTCTTCAGCAGCTTGGTATGGTTCAGACCATGATAGAGGAAGCCACATTCCCCAATGTTGTCAGGGGTATGAGGCCAAGTGGTGTATCAACTGGATTCGCACTCTCGGTACTGGCAGGTACAGGAAGACTTGTATTTGGTAAATATGCTGACGCTATGGCAAGAGCTATGGAAGAAGCCAATATGAGATTCCTGAAACTTGTGAACAACAAGGCACAGGGTAGGGTCACGGTACATGCACGCAGTGCGGTACATGAGTTTGACCAGGCTATAGCTCCAGATGATATCAAGGATTTCTACGAGAACTCCGTGGCATTAAAGGCTGAAGCTCCTGAAGAAAGAGAGCGTGAAGCTCTTCTTGCCCTGAGATTATGGAACGGGGGTAACGGGCTTATCAGTCTTTACGAGGCACAGAGAAGGGTTGGAATTACGAATCCTCTTGAGGAACAGAATCAGCAGGCAGCAGAAAGGTTGCTTGAGTCTGCAAGAGAACAACAGGCAGCTGAAGTTGCAGAAGCTGTACAACTTGAAAGACAGAGGGCAGCAGCAGCAGATGCTCCCGCACCTGGCAACCAGCTTGGTACACAGTACCTTCCGGGTCAGGCGCAGTTACAGAGACCGGGGGAAAGAAGTGTTCAGGGTGCAAGAGTGGCATCAGGAGCTGGAAGAGAATCCGTGTACCCACAGGGTATGGGAGGACTGGATCTCCTTGGTCAGCAACTTGGAACAGCAACAGGTGGCGGTAGAAATATGCCGTCAGGACAGAGGGTTAGCTAATGGCACAGAAAGAAACAGATTTGCTGCGTGACCCGCTTGTAGTTGCACAGACGCGTTACCAGCAACAGGTACAGGCTTTTAAAGATCAGTATATTCCGAAGCCTTCACCTAATTTATTAAGAAAAGCTGTTGAGGCCCAGGGATTTAGATTGTCCAAGATAAGGGGTAAGTAGTGCCTACAGACGACAAAGAATTAACACCTGCTGAAATAATCTTATATGCACCTGTAAGAGACAGGATAAGAGATCTCATAACAAAACAATCTGATAAGTATAGTCCTCAACTTCTCAAATTAATTACAGATACGAGACAAGCTTATTATATAGATGAAGGAATGCCTGCAGCTGAAGCATCAGCAGCAGCTGAATCCGATGCATTACAATTAAGGGATAGTGAGACTGAATTCAGACGTGCCGAGGTAAGCATTCAGGATGTGCATCAACTCGTACTGGATATGAATAGGTCGGTTGAGAGTATGCTCATACCGCTTCGGGGTTACGAGCTTACAGATGATGAAGCAGACGACTTAGAGATAATGTTTGCAGCCACATTTTTGATGGATTTAGCCTTACTCACCCCCGCACAGGTAACGGTTTTAGAGGGGCTGGAGGACCTTACACCTGAAATTATGCAGGCTCTTAGTGTATCTAGAAACGATCTTCAAGAGGAAGTGATCAGGTTTCCAACAGCTTTCACAAGAGAACAAAAACTAGGGATAGCTGGTCAGCAGTTTCAAGAGGCAGGAATTATTACTGCTGCCGAAAGAGCCTATTCAGATGTCTGGTTTAACAACCTTATGGAGAACTACAATCAGTTTGAAGCAGCACTTGATACTGTCTCAACAGAGACTGAAAAAAGTTTTGCCAACATAGTTGATAAGTTAATAAACAAAGCTACTGGTCCTGAAGATACTCCTGAACAACGTAGAGACAAAGCACAGTACGGAGGGTGGGAGTTTATTAATGACCCTAAAATGCTTCCCCCAAACCAGTGGTCAGACAAATATGTTCTTGACCAAGAAGAAGGGGAAGACCGTGAACTTGTAGAGAAGACTTATATAGAAGACGTTACTGATACATTTGCAGAACAGATTAACAACTTACATCCTGATGCCTTATTAACTCCCGAAGCAATAGATGAAAAGAAACGTCTCATAGCAGAAGGTCAGTTACAGCTCAGGCAAAATCTTGCAAGTGATAGGTTAAGTCGAAATCCAGATTCCATGATTTTGGCTAATAAAGGATTAATATCGTCTTTAATCAGTGAAGCGCAACCTAGAATAAATCAAAGTACTCAGCAGGGTTTAATTCAACAAGCTGAAAAAGAAAGACAGGACGCACTTGAAAAAGTAAACACCGGGGGCAAGGCCAAGACTGCGGTTACTAATTTTCTTGAGCAATGGTACGGGGTAGACACGGAGATACCTGATTATGCCAAGACCATTATGGCTGACGATCTTCTTAAAAGTTACACCGTAGCTTCTGCATTTGGTATGGGTGCTCCTGATCATGATGAGGTGTTATCACGGTATGACGAATTTATTCCTAACTGGAGGCAGAGAGCAGCTACAGATACTGATGAAGTAGCACGAAATGTTCTTGGTATAGGAGGATTTACTCCGGGAGATCCTGAACTTTCTGGAAGACTAGACGAAAGTGTCGAATCTATTTCTAAAGGGATTTCACAGAGACTGGAAGGCGATCCTTTTTCAGGAATGCTTGCACAAGATGAAGGTGCCAACTTCATGCAGATACTGGGATTATCTCCTACGGGAACACTGGGGATACTTCCTCAACCGACAGGGTTAACCAGTCCTGATTTCTTTAGTGGGATGAGTGGAGAACCAGGATATGTTTCTCCGGGGGCACCTGGTATTGGTAGTTATCCTGAAGCAGTTCAGGCACTGGCAGGATATGACCCTGTGCAATCTATTATGCAGCAATATGATCCTTCACGACCTCCTATGCCCGGCGCAGGATTCTTTACCGCAGGTCAGGGGATTGAAGGAATTGGTGGAAGAGGGGTTATACCTATAAGGGATTACGCAGGCGAACTTGGCCCAATGTTGGAGCAAATGCTTGCAGGTCAGGAGCCTACACCTGAATTCTTACAGTTTATTTCACAACCAGATATATTGAACAATTTACTTGAGCAGTATAGACAGTCGCAGCAGATATCTAGAGATGATACAAGTGGAGTAATGGGAGCTGTTGGGGCAGAAAGAGCAGCCGTTGATAGACCTGAAGATGACCCTATGTTGCAAACACAAAACAAGGCAAGGGCTGCAAAAGGACTTCCCCCAATAACAGTTACACCGGGGGCAAGGCCAACTCAATATGGTGCAGCATCGGCAGCGTGGGGAGATCTCAGGAGAGCAGAAATGCCTACAGCTCAGAGCTTTCTTGAAAAAGAATTACCAAAACTACAATCCAGTTATCAGGGCACACAGTTCTATCAACAGGAACAGGATAGGCTTACACAGGAAAGAGAGATGGAGGAAGCCATACAACAACGTGAAGCTGCTATGGCCCAGAGCCAGAGAAGAGGTGAACTCAGACCTGGTGCAATGTCTATATTTGGTAGGAGGGTAGCTTAATGTCAAATCCAGATCGCGAAAAAGATTTAAGTGCTTGGACAACTGCTACTAAGCCTACTACGCCTACTGCTCCTGTTGTACCTAAGCCGGTTGAACCTACATCAGGAATCCCGCTGAATGTAAGTGAAGCATATACTATTCTTGAATCAAGAAAAGCAATGTTTCCTCTTGATAGAAGAGAGCTTACACAGGCTGAACAGATGAGATTGTTTCCGGGAGTTGATCTTGCTCCTAAAAACCTGGAACAGTTAGCAGAGTTTTTTGACAAAGGTTATGTGACACCACCGCCTTCTGACGTAAGGGAACCATTTCTTATACAGTTTGGTAAGGGGCTTTGGGGTGGAGCCGAAGATTTAACCCAGAGGTTAGCATATACAGCTTTACCTGACGCATGGATTGATCCAAGCAGGGGAAAGCAACGGATAGCATTACCTGACAAAAAGCCTTTTATAGCATTACAGGGTGTAACTTCAAGAGAAGAAGTTGCAAAGATGATGAACTCTGGAAGAGCTATTGAATGGCTAAGGACTCAGGATGAAGTTAATGCCAGGAAAAAACAGGTTGAAGAAGACTGGGCTAGGGGATACCAGCTCATAGATCAAGATCTTAAACCGTGGGAGTTTGAGCGAAACCAGCCTGAGTCAACATTAGGTGCTTTTGGAAGGATGATCGGAGGGGGACTTGGAGTATCTGAGGAGCCTATGACTCCTGAACAACTGTTAGATGAACCATTTTTTATGCAGGCTTTGAATGCCACTTTACCGGGTATGCATGGAGTTATTGCCTCACCGGGTGGAACCAGATTGTTAGGAGCTGCTATAGCTGGTGACATGGGTCTTAAACCCATTTCCCGTGTATTAGCACCAAATTCACCTGTAGTAAGTAAGTTAACAAAAGCTCTGGCTGATGCCAAGTTAAAAATACCAGAACAAAAAGAACTGTACAGAATAGAAAAAGGTAGACGTACTCAGGGGCTAACAGAAATTATAGACGAGGCTTCAGTAACAGGCATACCAACTGTAGAGGATGCCCGAAGAGGCTTTAGTGCATTTAAAGGGGAGTTGCCTAAAGTTGAATACAAGGCAATATCTGATCAATTTAATGCTGATGAAATGGCAGAACTTGAAAGGTTGATGTTTACGCGTAGTAAAACCGGGAACGAGGGAGCTAAAGGTGTTTTAACTCGTAGAGATATATATGGAGATAAGTATTCTATTGATGCTCTTGACTACGCTACGAATATGGACGCTTTTAGAAGACTTCTTTTTGAAGATAAGTTGCCAACAGCAGGTGACGTAAAAAGACTAGAAAAGATTTTCGGTAGTGATTTTGTAGATGAAGTAACAGGAATGAAATCACTTGGGAAAAAAGCGTGGGCGCAATTCATGGACACATGGAACTTGCCAAAAGCTTTGATTGCGTCAATAGATATTTCAGCACCAGGCAGACAGGGCTGGAAGTTAGCCTTTAGTCCTTATTCCAAGGAATACTGGGGAGCATTTAAAGCCCAGTTCAAGTTACTAGATCCTTTTCTGGGGGATCAGAAGTTTGATGTTTTAATGGATACTATCCGCTCTCACAGACATTACGATATTGTTAAGAATCAAATGAAAGTGTTTGAAGGTGAACTTGGCGTTGGTAGAAGGGGAACCAATTCAGCTGAAGATGCTTACATGAGTAGATTTGTATCTAGAATCCCAGCCTTTAAAATATCTGAAAGAGCATATACAGGATTCCTTAACAAGCTAAGGTATGATGCTGCATTCAAGCAGTTAGATAACTGGGAAAAAGCAGGATATAGATATACCAAGACAGATCTTGAAGATCTCGGAAGGCTAATTAACTATTCAACTGGAAGGGGATCTATACCTTCTGGGAGGCTTAGTGACATATTAAACAGCCTGTTTTTTTCGCCAAGGTTCGCTGTTTCAACTCCGCAGTTCTACGGGTTCCCTCTTGAAACAGGTACAAGAATGCTTTTAAGAAAACCCGCAGCCCGTAATGCAGAGGTCAGTAAGATCTGGGCAAAGATTGCTGTTGGGCATGTTGTAAAAACAGCCGGAATACTCTGGGGACTGAAGGAAGGGTTTGAAGCAACAAATCAAAGAATAGATATAGAGCTTGATCCAAGAGCCACAGACTTTGGGAAAATAGTAATAGACGGTAAGTTAAGGTACGACTTCTGGGGTGGAGATGCTCAGTGGGCCAAGTTCGTTGCACGTATTGTAACGGGAGACAGGAAAAGCGGTACAACTGGGGAAATAGAAGATATAGCAGAATCAGAAGAAATATTTAAAATGTTTAGATCCAAGCTTAACCCAATGGCTGCTAATGCGTGGGAGATTGGCGTAACCCAGGAAGACTTTTACGGGAATGCCATAACAACTGATCCTGAAAGTGTAAAAGAACAGGCTATGAATAGGTTGTTGTTTATGGGTGCACAGGATGTGGTAGATGCTGCTTCGATATATAAAGACAGTGATGCTATAGCATTTGCAGCTCCTGGGTTTCTAGGTGTTGGGGTACAGTCTTATGAAACAACTTTAAGTATCAAAAATGAAATAGCTCTTCAAAACTTTGATGCTTTATATGAAGATCTAGATTATGCAACGAGAAATGATATTGATGCACAGCCTCGTGTACTTGCTTTTGAGGATGAAAGAGCAAGGAAAAAGAAACCGGAGTCTATTGATAAGCAATGGTTTGATGGTGTTGGGGGTTACAAGAAAAGAATTCAGGAGATTGAAGTAGGTAGCGAAAGAGAACCCGGATTGCTCAGGGTAATAGAATCTGGTGCCCAGGGAAAACCTTTAGATAACGCTATAAGAAAATATCTTACCCAGAAATCTCTGGCATGGAAAGATAATATTCCTTTTGATGTTGCCGAGGTTAAGAGTGCTCGCACAACAGACTTGCTCTACATGTACAGACAGAAATACTGGTCAGTTCCCTTACCTATTGATTTGAGAACAGGTATTCCAGATTATGACCAACAACAAGCAGATCGAGACAATATTGAACTTGAGGCAAGGGTCGCTGCTCAAAACGCAGGGATGACTGGACATCAATTTATTACAGATATGAAAGAACCGGGAAGGGTATCTGATAATCAGGTAATCAATGACGCTGTTACTGAGTGGCTTGATGACCAGGAATACTTGAGAACTAATTTCTATGATATTGCAGACCAGTTTATTAAAGATATGGGGTACTGGGATTATTACCAGAAAATGAAATCATCACAGTATTCTCAGCTTTACAGGGAAATAGACCCTAGTTTTTCTGGGGTACTTAGAGAAGTAAATACTCTTAAACAACAATTAAGACTTATTGATCCCCGTATTGAAAGTATACTTTTCAAGAGGGGAAGCATAAGCAATGTTACTAACCCACAGGTTCAGGTCGAGGCTGGTGAACAGTTCGATCCGAATGAAATTATAGATGCTTTAAAGACTATAGGTCAGTAACAATGATTGACACGATATATAACACATACATAAACTGTAATCAAAAGTCACATTTCCTCATCGGGGAGATAGGAGGTTCTAGGTGACCACAGATAACACGAATATGACATCTGAAATCGATTCGGACCAGGCTCAGTTGGACACTACTCAGGAGGGGTTACAACCTCAAGTAGAAGAATCCACGACTGGAGAATTACGGGCTTTAAGAGAAATGGTTGAACGTCAGAACGTAATGATTGAAAACCAGAATAAACAAGTAGCCGGATTACAGTCGAAGGTGGATAGGGGTTTGAATGGAATTCGTAGAGACTCGGTGGAAGCGGTAAGAAGACAACAGGAATATGCTTTACAGCAGTATCTTGAACAGGTACCTGAAGAGCACCGGGCTGCGTTTCAACAGATTGCTCAACAGAACATGGAGTTGCAACAGCAGGTAAACCAGACTCAATATCAGGAACCAGCACAGGAACAAACACCTGACGCTTCAAGTGAGTGGGAACAGATCTACGCCATACCGAGAAGTATGGGACTAGATCCCCAGTCCGAGGGTATTGATTACGCAGCATTTACAGATCCGGGATTAAGTGACACTCAACGCAGAGAAAGATTTTTTGCAAGTATTAAGACGGTGATGACAGGGAATAACCAAACCCAGGCCCCACCGCCTGCTGCTCCACAGAATCAATCTCAGCCAGAAGTACAGAACCCTCCTACAGGGGGAACTCCAGCGGGTGGAGTTTCTGGAAACATGAGGTCAGTTGCCGATCTTGAAAGAGCGTATATATCAGATGGTATTTCTTTCGAAGATTATAAAAAAAGATTGGCTGAACTAGGCCAACGGTAATAGGAGAATTAGATGGCAACAGGACTATCGCTGTCTAGCACATCGAACTTAACTAATGGACAGCGCATCGTAATTGCTTCCGCTAAGGAAGCGTTTGAGCCTGCTGCACCGGATCCAGATTTGATAGAAAATGAAAGAATCCCTACTGGTGTAAAGCAGTGGGATATCAGTACGTATGCCAGATTGACAGATGCTCAGGCACTGACTGAAGGCGTAGATCTATCTTCTGTCCAGCAGCTTGCTACGAACACACTCCAGTTGACCCCAGCTGAACACGGAATTCTCGTGACACTTTCAAACCGTCTCATACGAAGGCAGGGCGACAGTAGCGTAGTAACCGTGGCAGGCAGGCAAATTGGATCTTCTCTCAGGAGAAGAATGGCAAAAGATGTTATTGCTCTTTATGACGGGTTTTCAAAATCCATTGTTGGAGCAACTAATGCAATGGACATAACCCATTTCAGGGGTGCAGCTGCATACTTGCTTACCGATAACAATTCTAGTTTCGGTCCGGCACCTATGCCTTTGCACGCAGCTCTGCACATTGAGCAAATCAGTGACATCATTGCTGACTTGTCTGATCCTGGTACCGCAGCAGGAACTAGGGATGGATACTCAGCAGAGTTGATGCAGAGATGGTGGAGAGGGTCTGACCGTCTTTACGGTATACCTATTTTCCACAGCGGGAACATTTCTAGAGACAGTGGTAACGATGCCAAGGGTGCAATATTTGCGTCTGGTGCGTTGTACATGGTTGTCGCTAATGACGCTGATGTCACGGAAGAGGATGACAATTCACTCCGTGCAAGAGAATACGGGATATTCCAAGAGTGGGCAGAAGGTGAAAGAGCTGACCCTCACGGAGTAGAAGTGTTTTCTGACGCTGAAGCTACTGTTTAGTGAGGTCTAATCTTGGTTAATCAGTCGCTACCGACATATGAGGGAAACGCCCCTACGGCAAAGGAAAGACGTCGCATTGTCGATGAGAGTGGGCGGGATGCTGTTATATTCGACATGGATTCCAGTGAGTCTGGAAAGATTAAACTCTGGGATCAGGTTGATGAAACATGGACCAGTCCGTTTGAGCGTACAATTGCGATGGATCATTATCTTGCAAAAGTATTGTTTAAGTGTTCAGGATGTACAGAAACGTCTCTTCATGAAGGAGATATTGAAAGACATCTTGCACAGTTGAAAGCAAACCATGAGTCTCACCTTGATGCTGAACTTGAAAGAGGATTGGCTGAAGGTGGGAGTATGGGAACGATGTGTACGGGATGTGGAGTTCCATTGTCGATGCGGAAGAACCAGGGTCAAAGACATATAGACAGGATTAAAGAAACTTATCAGGCCCACGTAAAAGAAGGGAAGATTGATGTACTGCTTATGCATAGATACACCACGTCACCCTCGGTATCGATGCCTGTACAGACAGTGAATACTGTTGTTTTTGCAGACAGAGAGCCTGAAGTGCACCAGGAGAAACGGAGTGATGAAGTCGGTCAGGCCAGACGACGGCGTCGCAGAAGGAGAAATAGATGACCACTGAAACCAAGGAACGTATCATAGTGGACCCGTGGGATTACTTCCTAGATGAAGATAGTCCAGCACAGGAACACGTTGAAATGTTCAGGGAAATGGAGTGGCACCATATCCAGAGAACCTTGAGGGTTGACCTCGGTTACAAACTGGGTGTTGGTCAAGAGCCACACTGGGTGGAACGTGGTCGTGCCGTGCTATACCACGAGGTAGTTGTTTCTGACTATGGTCGTGAAAATAACTATGGTTGGCAGGCTACTAACCCGTTACCAATAGGTAATGCGGTTCAGTTACTTAATTATCTCCGAAAGGGTTTCCGTCTCCGCGCCAGTGTTGACCCACTGGTTGACGTTGAGACGTCTGAGACCGCCGAATTCGCTGAGGGTGACGCTTACGCAGATGCGCCATACGTGGTGCCTGGAAAGAAAGCAGACCGAAAGTTTATCAATTGGGATGCTTACAGAAATTATTGCCAGAACAGGGGGATTGCTCCTACATATGAACCTCCACAGGAAATACTGGATAAGATGAAGCAGTATGATTATTACTGTCTTGTTCATGATCATGGATTTATGGGTAAGCGAGCAGTTCAGAATCATCGGGCATACTATGTAGCTCCTCCTCCGAGAGGAAGAGGGCAAAACCACGCTACACTTGAACAGATGGAAGTTAAAAAGCCTGAGCCGGTTGTAGAAGTTCCTGAGACAAAGGAAGAAGAAACAACCAGTAAGGCACAAGCTCTTGTTGATCGGGTGAAACGTGGGCGAAATAAAAAACTTAAGTGACATTGAGGTAATGAAATGGCACTAACTTACGGAACAATATGGGGTGACTATGGTGACGAAAAGGTCACTGGAACTACAAAGCTTCACCCGTACGGAACAAGAATGGTTCTTCCTGATGGTAGGGTTTACTACTACGGGCAAACCGATGGAGCACAGACGGCGGGAGCTATTTGTCAGAGTGCCGTGGGGGTAGCAAACCACGACATGGACCTGGCAACTAATACTGCTTCGGCTGGCGACAAGAGCGTTACGGTTACTGTAGGTGGTACAGCTGCTACAGAAGATCAGTATGCTGACGGATACCTTTACATAAACGATGGTACAGGACAGGGACACAACTACAAGATCAGGCAACACGATGCCATAGATTCCAGTGGAAGTGGAGCAATAAACCTGTACGATGGTGACGCAATTGTCGTAGGCTTTGAGGCTGCAACAATAGCTGGTCTCGCAAAGAATCCTTATAAGGATTTCATTGTGTATCCAACTACTGCTACAGGCCATGCTGTCGGGGTAGCTGCAACAGATTTTGATGACGACGATTATGGTTGGCTTCAAACCTGGGGGCCGGCTGCTGTACTCTGTGATGTGGCTTTTGTAATCGGGAACCATGTTAGGGTTTCTGATAACACTGCGGGATCTGGTGAGCCTCTCGATAGAGATGGAACACACGAGAACGAAGAAACAATTGGGGTAGCTTCATTGATTGCTCCAGTCACAACAGATTACGGGTACGTCAATTTGACAATAAACCCATAAAGGGGTTCCCAATGGGAAAGAGAAACGGGGACTGACCGGGGAGGGTAAAACTTCCCCGGTCATATAAAGATATGCCTGACTACGACAGTGACAATAAATATCATCCTTCGTTTGTACCGTTAATCGCTCGTATAAAGGAGCGAGGATACAGATCGCCTTATGCGTACCTATCTTTTGAGACAGACGAGGGTCACATCCACCATTTACCTATCGGTAACGGGGTAGACAATCTCATCCAAATGGGAGATTCTATTGAGGATGTAGCAGGATACTTTATAGATGTACTGTCTGCGTGTAACGAGAATAAGCACAAGGGACATGGGAAGACACATGATACCTCCCAGTTCAAACGTGCCTACTCCTCGGTTATCACGCAGTTGTTGAGTACAGATTATGATACGGAATATGCACACCAGATCTGGTTAGAGAAGATGCACAAGAAATGGGGAGGTCATATTCCAGCAGCGGTATTGATGCCGTTGGAGGAACAGTGGAAGCTAATGGTCCCTGACTTCAGGGGCGATGCAAAGTTTTATAATGTTAGAGATGGAGCTATGGACGAGTTACCAATGCCAGATAGCAACAACTCGGTACCAGCTCCTATAGGACACTACACAAGGCCGTTAGACGGAGAGGAGTAGGAGATGGCTAGACAACCACAGGCACTTGACTATACGTCAGTGACAATAGCAGATAGTGCTATTAATATTTTCGGTAACGATGCTCTTGTTACTTCAGCTCCTACAGGAGCCAGATCTTTCGCTGGCACTATGGAAACAGCTGCTATAAGAGCAAGGGGTGACGGAACAGATCCTACTGCATCTGAAGGTATGTTGATCGGGAATGGAGATCAAGTATATCTTGGAGAATCCGAATTTGATAGTATGAAATTTATCAGGGACACAAGCACAAGCGGAGTACTCAAAGGACACTTCTACAATGTGGAGGTGGATGTAATACTTGGGAAGGTTTCCTAGATGATCGTCATACCAGGCGGTGCCATCGATTTAGATGGTACAGGTGCCGATAACTATGTGGCTACGTTTACTGGCCCTACTACTATAGGGGGCGAGGCTAACCTCACGTTTGACGGAAGCACCCTTACTGTTAATGGTGCTGCCGTATTTAATGAAGATAGTGCTGATGTTGATTTCCGTATCGAGAGTAACGGTAATGCCAACATGTTCGTTGTCGATGCAGGGGATGATGCTATAGGCATAGGTACAGCATCCACGACTACAGGAATTGCGTTACGCATAAATGGCAGAATGTTCTTAGATGATACTGCCTCCAATGTATTTGTAATGAACTCTGCTGGTTCTGATTATGGGTTCATAATGCAGCACTCGTCAGATAAGTGGTCATTGGGTCATGGCACGAGTATTACGAGTCTGGGCGATCCAGTATTGTCATGGACTGATACTAATCAGGTAATAATTGATGGGTCTTTAGAAGTAAACGGCGGAGCAGTTTTCAATGAAGGTAGTGCAGATGCTGACTTCAGGATTGAAAGCAATGGTGCGACACATTCATTTATGCTAAATGGTGGCACTGGACATATTGGTCTTGGTGCGACAGACCATGATGCTATTCATGT
>TARA_R100001594_G_scaffold150623_1_pt1 | contig 37089 bp, 61 predicted proteins | sample TARA_R100001594 | Tara Oceans TARA_R100001594 (sample SAMEA2622752) | marine metagenome | biome: marine biome (ENVO:00000447); feature: marine epipelagic mixed layer (ENVO:xxxxxxxxx); material: "saline water (ENVO:00002010), including plankton (ENVO:xxxxxxxx)" | depth 150 m | reverse complement strand
ATAGAAAAAATGGAAATGAAAATTGAAATTATGAATGAACAATTACAAGAGCTTAGACATAAACAAAGAAATGGAGGAACTCACTATGGGCATTAAAGTTAATATGGAAAAAGCTAGAGAGCTCTGGAGAGATAAAATCAGATTAGCAAGAGCATCAAGATGGGCAGATTTAGATTCTCAATGGTTTCAAGCAACAGAGGCAGGAGATACAGAAACTGTGAATCAAATTGTAAATCAAAAACAAATATTACGAGATTATCCTAATATGGACACAATAGCAGAGGCAGATACTATTGAGGTATTAAAAGAAATATGGGATAATGACTTATTAGGAGAGAAATAATATGGCACAAACAGTAGTTAAAACAGGAGCAACAGCACTATCAGGAAGTACGCTTATATATTCAAATTCAACTGCTGGAATTTATTCAGCATTAATTGATTTGACTCCAATGTCAGCAGATACAAAGATTGGCGTAGATATTGCGAATTGCACAATTGTTGCAAGTGGATTAAAAGTTGTTACAAATGACGCATTTGAAGGAACGCAAACTTTAGAGCCAATGTATTTCCAACCACCAATGCACACTAACAAAGGATATTCAATCACTATAGTTTTAAGTAGTGGAACAGCTCCTACTATCCCTTGGGAAGTTACAACTTTCTAATCCATAGGGTAATATTAACCTATGGCACTCGCTAGTTATAATCGTTCACATCAAAGACAAGCATATCACTTATATGTAACGCCACCAAAGCGTAGAATTTCAAAAAATAGTTGGTGGTGGCAAAGTTGGATAGCAGGTATTGGCACAAGCATAGCTCCAGATGGAGTTGATTTTGCTAGTGCTATCGGCGATATAGCTCTTAATAATCCAGTAACAGCAATAACTATGACAGGAGTTGATTTTCAATCTGCTGTTGGAGAAGATGGATTTGGAATTGGAATACGCAGATGTAAAATCGGACATGACGCTAGTAGTTTCTTTGTTGGTAAAAATATATCTACTAATCCTACTTCTACTGTAAGAGTATTTAGATTTGGGTCAAATGAAGATGATAGAACAAATAGAGTAGTCAAATTTCCTAAAGTTAAAAGAGAATATGTAAATGTAACAGCAAGTCCTATTAATGTTCGTATGGAAAATGCTAGTGAATTTTTTAACACAATTATTGAAGATAGAACGCAATTTAAACAACCAGCAATGATTGAATATGGTTATCAAGCATCAACATATAGTGCTGATGTTTTATGTATTGGAGGAGGCGTATTAACTAATGCTACTTACGGTAATCATGAAGTAAGTATGACTTTAAAAAATAGATTAGACATATTAGCAGAAACGAAAATGTCTATTGATACAACATCAAGACAAGGCATTACTTATGTTGGCTCAGAATGGAATCCAGCAGATATGGTTTGGAACATATTAACTACAAATTCTTTAGCATTAAAATTTAGCTCAATAGAATCATATACTAATCCACAAATTCATTACGATAGTTGGAAAGCATGGCATGATACTTTAGATTCAGAAAACATAACAGTAAATGGATATTTTCCATTTGCAACAAATTACCAAAAAGCATTACAATCTGTTGCAGAAAATACAGATTCCGCAATTTATGTAGAAGGAGATAATAGACTTTATTTCAGAAGAAATCTTGTAGGAGTAAATAGTTACAAAGCAGATTTAACAGATTCAGATATATTGAGAATGACAGCAAAAGGCAATGCTTACGATATGTGTAATCAATTTTCTGTGCCTATGTCTTATGCTGTTTCTGGAGGAAGTTTAGGATTGCCACATTCAACAGTAGTATTCAATGATACAGCATCACAAAATAGTTTCGGAATTGTTCAAAAAGAGCCTACAACAAAATTAATATGGTACACAAATAGTGCAAATGCTAATAACTTAGCTCAAAGAATAGTTTATAGAAGGAGAGAGCCAGAAGTTGAGTTAGATATAGAAACGCCAATAAAATATCTAAACCAACAGTTAGGCGATTTAATTTATGTTACAGCAAATGAAGTTGGCTTGTTTGAACAACCTTATACTCTAATTGGAGAAACTATAGATGTTGAAAATCATAAAATGAATTTACAGCTTTCAGTAGGTCATGGATTAGCAGTTGCAAACTTGTCAGTATTTACTTTAGGGGATAATATACTAGGAAGAATGAATAATACTACGGGATTGTTAGCATAATGGGATTTACTAATTTAACATTTACAGCAGGTCAAAAATTAACATCAACTATTATGGCTCAGTTCGACCAAAATTTTGATGCTTTAGCTGAAGGAGATGAATCTGGGCCAAGAGTACCAAGACCAAAAGTTTGGGGACATTTTTGTGGATTCTCAACAGCAAATAGAGGAATATATGCTACTAAAGGATTGAGTAGTTTTACAAGAAATGCAACAGGAGCATACACAGTTGGATTCACAACTCCTTTTAGTGAAACTAACAATGTAGGAATATGTTTAGGATTTGAACATAACACTTCTATGGCAGGAGATACTTATGTAAGAATGGCAAATGTTTCTTCTTTTAGCACAACTGAAGTTACTTTTAGAAATAGAAAAACAAGTACGAGTGCAAACTCAGATGACGATTGTAATGCTATATTCATCGCTTTTTGGGAGTACACAACATAATGGCTTGGCACAATATTGCATTTACATTTGGAAGTACATTAACAGCAAGTAAAATAGGAGGACTTCAAGATAACTTTACAGCACTTGCAGAAAATGCAACAGGCTCTCCTACCTTTTCTAGTCGTTCAACAAAGATGGTAGTGTTTAGTGGAAATGGACATATACATAGTGGAGCAGGAATAAGTTCTATTACTCATGGAGCAACAGGGCAATATGTATTAAATGTTTCAACAGTTTTTTCAAGAGGTACTCAAGCGTTTAGTGGACCTGTAGCTCCTGGAACTTTCTATAGAAGTGTTCCAAGTTTTGTTCTTATTGGCTTTGAGGCAAATGTCGCATATTCAGACCCAAGCGTTAGAGTATTAGCAGGAGCTAGTGCAACAACAACAAGTACAGCAACATATCAAATGAATTTTCAAGCTGTGAATAATTCTGCAAAAGCACACGAAGATGTTTATAGAGGAAGTGTAGTTATAGTGGAGCATACAGATTAATGGCATTTACAACTCAAAGTTTTAATTCAGGAGCAGTTCTTACAGCAAGTATGATGAATGTTTTACACGCTAACTTTACAGCAGTAGCAAGTAGAACAACAGGAGCTCCGAAAGTAATACAAACAAATCATGCGTGGGTAAGATTTTCAACAACTGGAGCGATAAAATCTAGTGAAGGAGTAAGTTCAGTTTCAAGAAGTCAAACTGGAGAATACACAGTTGCTTGGACAATTCCATTTAGTGGATTTTATGCAGTTACTTGGGGCGACCAAACTCAATTACCAGTTACCGACCCAAGCATTAGAAATTGGAGAGCCTTTCCAACAAATAGTGGAAATGTTCTCGTAACATATTCTGCTGCGAATAATTCAAGCACTGCCAAAGAAGACCAAAGAGGAACTATTTCTGCTTGGCAAGTTTAATTATAGGAGGAATGTATGATTAGATTATTAAAACTTTTAAAAGAGCCTAGTACATACGCTGGGTTTTCTGCCTTAGTTTTAAGTTTAGGAATATCAAATTCAGAATATCAAATATGGACTACTGCCATAGCTGGTGTTGCTGGTGTTGTTGCTATGCTTTTAAAAGAAGGAGAATAAATGTTTGGAAAAATTATTAGCGATATTATTTCAAACTTATTGGGTAAAGGACTTGCTCTGCTAATGGGTTATCTCCAAAAGAGAAAAGTGCAAAAGTTAGAAAGGCAAGTCCAAACTCAAAAAGACAAAATTACAATCTTAGAACACGAGAAAAAAACTCAACAGAAGATTCAAGATTGGCAATATCGTCTAAAAAATAAAGAAGGAGAGAATTTAGCTAAAGAGCTGAATAAAATAAGGCATGAAAAGTGAAAAACACGCTGAGAGGCGTTTTAAGGGCTTATACTGGGGTTTTGTCTTAAAAGCGACCTTTACCCTTTGCTTTGTGCTATTTGGGCTTAATTCATGCTCTATTTTAACGAAACCTACCAATACTTTGCCTGAAAAGGTGGAATACACGAAAATTGAATTTAAAAGTTGCAATCCAGAGATATCTGGACATCTTTGTTTAAAAAATGAAGATGCAATTTCTATTACTCTTGACTTGAAGAAATGTCAAGCTCAAAATAACTTACTAAGAGAGTTACATGGAAATTGAAATATTAGTACATTTATTACAACAAGCTCCAGTTCTAGGAGTGTTGATAATTTTGTTTATGATGAACAAACAACATAATGGAAAAAACGGAAATGGAGTGCAAACAGAATTAATGAGAGGCATTGCTGATAGTTTAGATAAACTAGCAGATGCACAAGTTGACGCTAACAGGATAGCAGAACGCAGAGCGAGAGGTTTTGAGGCATGGCTAGACAGAAATCAAAACAACAAAAGTCCATTCGTAAGCAAGTATCACCAAGAATAAATTGGAGTGATGAACTTGTATCACAAATTATAAAAGAGGAATTACCTCTACCAGAAAGAGAATATAAATTTCATCCAACAAGAAGATGGAGATTTGATTTAGCTTTCATAAAAGAAAAACTAGCAGTAGAAATTGAGGGAGCTGTTTGGACTTATGGAAGACATACAAGAGGCTCTGGTTTCATAAAAGATATGGAAAAATATAATGAGGCGTGTTACTATGGTTGGTATATGGCAAGGTTTACACCTAATGATGTCAAAACAGGAGTAGCACTTAAATATCTAATGAGATATTTTAAAGGAGTAGAATTCAATGAATGAGGCGATGTTAGAAAAGTCGTTCATTAACCTCTATGACCAATTCTTGAAACTGAATATGCACATACAGAAATCCTATCCTAAAGATAAACCTATGAAATTGATATTAGAAAATATGGTATTCGTATTTGAAGATATAGCAGAGCATTATTATTACGAAGAACTTTCAAGAGTTAGAGAGAACGATAATGACGATAACAAAAACCCACACTAGAACAATCTTCCTTTCAGATATACACTTTCCATATGAGGACAAGAAAGCTCTGGCGATGGCTATGGATATTATTAAAGACCAAAAGCTATGTGCCGATGATAATATTATCATTGGTGGCGATTTGGTTGATTACTATCCTATTAGCTCTTTTAATCCTGACCTCACTAATAGCAACATTGATATAGAACTATTTGAGGCACAAAATTGGTTAAATGAGTTGCGTAAAATAGCTCCCCAACCAACTATATATTTCTTTGAAGGCAATCACGAAGAAAGAATGCAGAAGAAGATTCTTAGCTCTTGCACTTCTTTGGCTCCATTTCTAAAAAACAGATTATCAATAAAAGAACTGTTAGAACTAAAGAAATTTAATGTGCGTAAAGTCAACACGCCATTTACTATGAATAAAAAATTGTATTATTTACATGGACACGAAAAGAAAGGATTTATAACACCAAAGCATATTGCAAATGTTCATCTTAGTTATTATAACAGGAATGTAATAGTAGGACATCATCACAGGTTTGATATGATGATTACAACAGAGTTAGATGGAAGTTTACTAGGAGGATGGTGTAATGGATGCCTTGCTGATTTATCAAGAATGCCTGATGGATTATATTCTTCTTTCGATAATACACAAAGAGGCATAACAGTTATATATGAAAAAAGTAACCATTTATTTTCTGTTGTTCAGCATCTATTTATTCCAAATAAACAAAAAGGATATGAGTGCCTTGTTAATGGCAAAGAATATGTAGCTTAGATATCTAAATACTTTAGTATCTGTGAATACATTTTGCTTTTTACATCGTTGTTTTCTAAATAATGTATATAAGGTTGCGTTGTGCCAACAGCTTTTGCAACTTCTAACTGGCTTTTATTTGCGATTCTTCTACCTAATCTACATTTTTCAAAGTCTGGCAATCTGTCTTTGCTGTTTAAAAATAGCTTAGATAGTTCTCCTCTAATAACTTGATTTTGAGGTGTTTTGCTATTGCAAATATTCTGAATATATTGTCTTGAACAATTCATGCGTCTTGCTACATCAGCATAGGACATTCCATTCAATAGCACATCTTTCATAATCACTTGTAACTTTTCGAATTCCATATAATCCCCCTAACATATTTAACTTAACTTCATTTGTATAAATGTAAATATTTTATTTATTTACTTTACAATTATAATATATATTGTAAGGTTTAAATATGGGTAGTCATATGAAAAGAGATTTTGCATCGGCTAGTTATACCGCAACGAAACTAGAAGAAATTGCTAAAACCAAATGGCGTACTTTCAAAGGAAAGATTGTTGAAATATATCCTTATGGATTCAAGTTGAACAATTTTCCTGATGAACTGGTGTATGGTCTTACACTTAATCATGCAAGAATAGATGCTAACCCTTTCAGGATTGGCGATATTGTTGAAGGAACTGCTCTAGCTAAGCATACAGGAATATTTATTCAAAGATTTAAAATCCTGTATCGCAAGGAGGTAGCAAAATGAGTGGAAAAACTGCTTTAAACGAAAACATTATAGGCAAGGTTTCTAAAGTTGCAGAATTTGGATTTCAAGTCGAAGGACATGATGACAAAGGGTATTTATCAACTAAGTTTTACGAAGGCGACAAAAATGTAGCAGTGGGTACAGATGTTGCTGTTGTTGTTAGACCTAATACTAAAGGCGATAAAACTTTTTGGAATGTCCAAGATTTAAGTTTTGATAGCAATGGAAAAACTACATACACACCTACTGAAACTGTTTCAAAAGCTCCAGATACTCAAGTTTTAATTGTTAGACAAAACTGTGTAACAAATGCAGTCGCTTTTCATCAAGCAACTAAAAGCAAAAGTGAAGATGATGTATTGGCAACTGCTAAGAAATTTGAAGAATGGATTTACAGAAACGAAACAGTAGAACAAACGAAAGATGATGTTCCATTTTAGGAGGTAAAATAGATGGGCGACAAACCAAACTATTATGCTGTTTTGCCTGCCAATGTTCGTTACGACAATAGACTGGCGAGTTTTCCTAAGTTGCTATACGCAGAGATATCTGCGTTATGTAACAAGGAAGGATATTGTTGGGCAAGTAATCAATACTTTAGTGAGCTCTATGATTGTACTCACATTACAATTACTAGAGCTTTATCTCAGTTGATTGAATGCGGGTATATTAGTAGAGAACTAATTCAAACAGAGCAGAATCACACTAAAAGAATACTGCGCTTAGCCATATCAAAAAAGAAAGGGGGTAGTATCAAAAATGATGTGGTGGGGGGTATCAAAAATGATGTACCAATTAATAAAAATAAGTTTAATAATACAATTAATATTAATGCTTTTAATTCTTTTTGGGATAATCTAAAAGGCAGGAAGTATAATAAGAAAACAGCAATGAAAACATTTAGTAGCATACAAACAGAGTTGAGTCCAGAACAACTGGCAAATAAATATAATCTAATGTTTGGAACTAGAGAAGAAAAATATATTCCATATCCTTCTAAGTGGTTAGAAAACGAAGGATGGAAAGAAGACATTCAAGAAGTTGCTGAAGGAGGCGAAAAGATATATCGAGATAATGATGGATATATAATTTCAAAAGAGGCATGGGAAAGTACACAAAAATTTTCATAATGCGTTCTAAGCAAAACCTATTAAAATACTTGTGGTCTAAAGTACGCAAATTTTTCAAGGAGATATATTAATGGAAAATCAACAACTTATTCAAAAAGAATGTCAAGGGCTAGTAGGTCAATTACATTTAATCAATATAAACATTCTAAAAGACAGATTACGCAGGGGAGCTATTCTTGAACAAATAAAAGAAAAGAAACTATATGTAAACTACGATAGCTATGTAGAAACTTGGGAACAATTCCTAGAATGTATTCAATTGAATAGAGAAACAGCAAGGCAAGATATGCAAATCTATTACGAATTTGCAGATTACTTGTTTAAAGAAGAACATTTAATGGGTACAAGTTATGAAAGATTAGTAAGACTTCTACCTTTAGTTAGAAAAGAGCCACTACACAAAGAGGCATTATTACACATGGCGAGAGATGCCAATAGACCAGATTTCGAAAATAATTTAAGAGAATTGAAGGGTAAAATGCCTACTGATAAATGCGAAGATTGCACAAATACACCGATTATACTGAAGAAATGTAGGGTATGTGGAAAAATATATAAGGAATAAAAATACTTGACAATTATATACAAGTATGTAATACTTATATATAAATTCATTTTAAGGAGGTAGTAAAAAATGGATAAACAAGAAAAAAAATTTAGAGAGTTTTTTCAAGACCCGAATATTCAATTCGATATGAGAAGACTTGACAAGGCAGGAGTTTCTGCTGTTCAAAGAGCAACTGCAATTATGGCTCTTAGAAGAATGTTCAATACATATGTAACAATGAATATGAAAGGGCATGACCTAAGACTAAATAAACATGACGAAGGATTCACGAATCATAGTTTTCAACATCATGTAGATGCAGTTATCAAAGAAATGGAGGTAGCACAATGAGTAATGCATGGAACGATAAATGGAACGAGCAGTATAAAGAAATATTACAAGATTACTGCTCAAATTTAGGAGAGAACAAATACCGAGTTGATGATTTAATTGATTTTGTATTTATGCACGAAAACACAACTCCTATGCAACTGAGCGAGAATGTAGAACTCGCAGTTCAAAAAACAATTAGGTTGTATGACGAATGGTGGGATGCAGAAAGAAACGCAGGGGAGGATTGGTCATGACTTTTCAAGAATGGATAGAAAGCTGTCCAGTTGATTATGACTTTTTAGAGCATGGACAAAAGTTGAACAATCCGAGGGATTTGTTAAGTGGATTTGTAGAGGATAAAACAGTAGAAATATATAAATTTTATCCAATCAAAGAGGAGGAAGACAATGGCCAATAAAGAAGAAACTTTTGTAGGCAAAAATGGAAAAGTCTATACAAAGAAGAACAAAAATGCTAAACCAAAATTGAATGTTGGTTTAAGTAAGAAATCGCATGTTGCTACAGAAAAACCTATCTTTTTTCAAGACAAGGGATTCTTTGGCAGGAAGTGGTCAAGAAAATATAAAAAAGGAGGTACACAATAATGAGTAATGTTTACGATTTTCCAATTCAAGTAATAGACAATTTTGAAATTGTTTTAAATGGAGAAACATTTGATTCTGGATTACAAACTACTATTGCAAAAGACAAGAAAGTAATAGTTAGAGTTGATGATGATTCAAATGATTCAAGAATTCTAGGATTAGTTTCATCTGACTATGATGTTATCACGCACAAAGATTCAGTTGAGCCGATTGAAAATGTTCTTAGGAATATGTATGATGATTCTGCATCTATTCCAACTGCAATTTCAGTTCAAAAAAATGGAGCTAGATTTAGAGCTGTTTATACTTTGCCAGAACAATACACTATAGGCGAAGATGATATAGTGAATCCGACAGTTACAGTTACCAACAGTTATGATGGAAGTCATGGCTTGAACATCCGAATGGGTGCATTCAGGGTGGTATGTTCAAATGGTCAAATTGTCGGATTTGCTGACGATTACTCAACAATTCACATGAAAGGTAGAGGCATTCAACAATACAGAGATGATGCCGAGCCATTTATAAAACAAGGAATAGAAGATGTTATAAAAGAATGTGGACTGTGGGGATTTTGGAAGAATACACGATTCAACCAATCTTATTCAAGTTTTGAAAAAGAACTCGTTGATACATTTGATAGACATACAAAAGATGACAATAACAAAGTTTCAGTAAGAAGAAACCAGATATTGAATTACATTGCTGGCGAAATGGGAATGCAAGATTTTCATTCTTGGATGAATGGAGATAAATTTGCTGAGCCGACAATATGGAATGTCTATAATGGATTAACAGAATATGCAACGAAAGGAATTCTAAATGCTGATGGATTTGAGAAAAAATCTAATACTTTATTTTCTCGAATACCAAGAGCAAGATTAGTAAGGAATTTCATGGAAAAAAATGAAATATTTAAAGCAAATATGCAATAGGTTTTCCATTTTTTTTCCTATTGCGTGGGAGCTAGATTGACCTCCAGCTCCCTAATAAAGAGCATTGATAACCTCAGCCGAGAGAACGATGCTCTTAGGAGGGGAATTGTTCTAATGGTAATCAAGATATCGCCAATTCCTCTCCCTCTTTGCAGATATATCTGTTATGATTGAGGTATGAAATTGTTCTTAGGAGATTTTATTAAACCAATAAATGTAGTTATGTTGAAGTATGATGAACTCCAGAAAAAGAACGAAAACAAAGATGAAGAAATTTGTGGAATGTACGATTCAACGAGCCATACAATTTATATGACCAATGATGATGTTATTCCAGTAATGGATGTTCTTATGCACGAAATATCTCATGCTCTTATTGCCGAACAAGACATAATTGAGGATGAAGAACACAAGGCAGATATATTGGCAATACGACTCAAAAAACTTTTAGAAAACAAGGAGAAGATATATGTTTTTACCCAACGAGGAGTATGTTAAATTACATTCATTAGATTATATGAACTGGATGAGGCAACAACCATGTTGTCTTACAGGAAACCCAGTAGCCGACTTACATCATTTAGAGGCAATAGGAAGTAGAGGACACAGGAAAGAGCCAAATCAAAGACACTTTACTGTTGTTCCTTTAGAAAGAGAAAAGCACACCGAGCTACACGATATAGGAATTCATAAGTTTCAAGAAAAGTACAATATACAACTATGGCAAGATGCTTACTATTACTTTGCTAAATGGTTATTGTTAAACATAATGAATAAACCTAAACCAGAAGTATATCCAGAAGGATATCCACAGAATGAAAGACATGGCGACGATTGAAATAGTTGCGTGGGTATTGTTCGCAATATGGACATTACTATGGTTGTATTATGACAACAAATAGAATAGAGTGATTATATGCTCTAAAGTTTACAGAAGTTTACAGTAGAGCAAGGGAGTTTCAAATGAAGAAAGAAGACCTCAAACCAGATATTAAAAATGCTAACAAAGGTACACCAAGAGGACAATGGATGCTTGAAAAATCTATTGAAGAAACTGGATTAGGAAGAAGTATCTTAGCAGATAAACATGGAAATATAATAGCAGGTAATAAGACATATCAAACAGCAATGGAAAACAATTTGCCTGTTAATTTTATAGAATCAAATGGCAGAGAATTAACAGTTGTAGTAAGAAAAGATTTAGATTTAAACAAAGATGTTAAAGCAAGAAAACTCGCATATTATGACAACAGAGTAGCTCAAGTAGATTTAGATTGGGACAGTTCACAAATGCTTAAAGATGTAGAAGAAGGAGTCCAACTAGATAATATGTGGGTAGATAAAGAACTAGAAACCTTATTAAACAAAGAAGTAGATTTAGATATTCCAACAATAAGACCTAATCCAAATGATGATGCAAATGAATATGCTCCTAGTGGTATTCAAATGTTGCAGGTAATATTAGATAAAGATAAACATAAGGACATGATGGATAAGTTAGAAGTAATAAGAGGAAAGAGAGGCATAGCAAATACTTCTGAACTTGTTTATGAGATAATCAAAGATGCCTTTGATAAGATAAGCGAGTGGCGCAAAGATGCTTACGATAAAACTAGATAAAGAACTAACTAACGAAGATGCAGATAAATTTTCAGGAGAGTGGGCAGATGATTCTATGTACGACACTCTAGTAGAAGAAGATGCAGATGTTTATAAACCTAATGGAGAGCCTCTTTTAATATTTAGAAAGAACATTATCCCTATTGATATATGCCGACAAGCTTGGGCAAATATAAGAGATGCTAGTCAAATGACAAACGCAAGAGGAATAGCTGGTGGCAAATTAAAAGAAAGTGAAATGGCAAAATATCATGCTATACAAACTGGCGATTATACTATGCAACAAGTAAGAGCAAGAGATGGAAAGTTAAGCAACAGAACAAGAGCCAATCCTGTTAATAGTGGAGTCATAGGATATATGGATAAAGCAGGAGCATTTCCTTACTGCAGAACAACAGCATATAACTTAAAGAATCCAGAGAAATTTGAACAGGCACTTCCTTTCATTAGGAAAGTAAATGATTTATTTGCAGAACTACATCCAGAAAGATATCAAAAGCAACATGATATGATTAAAAAAACACATCCAGATTTTTATATTAAAGATACTGCGTTCACAACTGTAACTGTTAACAGAAACTTTAGAACTGCTATTCATAAAGATGTAGGCGACTATGAAGAAGGATTTGGAGTAATGACTGCATTTACAACAAACAATTTCAAGGGATTCAATTTAGTATTTCCAAAATATAGAGTAGCAGTAAGTATGAAAACAACTGACCTAGCTTTATGTGATGTTCATGAATGGCATGGAAATACCGCAGCATATAGCATGGACACAGGACATGAAAAGGCACAAGGCACTTATGAAAGAGTAAGTTGCGTTCTTTATTACAGAAGAAACATGGCAGAGTGTGGAAGTATGCAAGAAGAATTATTAAAAGCACAAGAAAGAGAAGACGAAAAACTCAAAGAATTAAATGGGTAAGTTCTATGGATTTCGTAAACAAACAATGCTTGAAATCGCATTGGAAGAAAGAGAAATATATATGGACGAAAAAACAGGTGCATACTTTTGTACTGAATGTTCTTATGAATTAGATATATATTTAGATGAAGTTACCGATACTTTAACTATTAGTTGTAGAGGTGGTTGTCATAAAGAATACGAACATTGGGGAGTAGTATGATTGGAAGATTTACTGAAGATGAGGTTAAAGATTTAAAATCAGGATTAGATTTTAGAGAGCCAAAATACAGAAGGGAAGTCTTTCTAAGGTTTTATGAATTCCACCTAAAATATAAAGCACATCCTGGAGCAGTGTATTATATGTTTCCATTCTTTTTTGAAAAGTTTAAAATGAATATGGAACAGAAACTTTGGTTTGTGTATATAAATGGATGCACTCAAAATGTTGTTACAACTTACATCATATTCAAAAAATTTCCTGACTTACATTCTTTAGATATAAACGAATTAAAAGAATGGTTTAGAAAATACTATCTATATTTTGGTTGGGATATTGATAGAAGATATCATAAAAATAGTTTTGAATTATGCGTTGAAGATTATAAGAATCATGTAGGCAAATCCCAAGAAGAATTCTTTAATAGCTTATTAGGCAAAGATAAACACGATGGCTTTAAACAAATATGGGATTATGTTTTAAATAAGTTTTATACATTCGGAAGATTATCTTCATTCTCATATATTGAATATCTATGGATAGCAGGACTAAATATTGATTGCGACAATCTTTTTTTAGAAGACATAACAGGCTCAAAGTCACACAGAAATGGATTATGTAAAGTATTAGGCAGGGATGATTATGACTGGAATAAGAATGATGTTGTTTATCCAGATGAATTTATAGAGTGGCTCAAGAAAGAGGCAGAGATACTTTTAAACGAGGCAAAAGAAAGAATTAACCATCCGCAAGTTTCCTATTTTACTTTAGAGTCAACATTGTGTTGTTATAAGGGTTGGCACAGAGTTAATCGTAGATACCCAAATGTATATAATGATATGTTCTATGACCGCATTAGATATGCAGAAAGTAGATGGGGTAAGATATTTGATTGCTTTTGGGAGGCAAGAAAAAAATACTTACCAAGACATTTAAGATTAGAAGATAATTCTGGAGATATTGGTTTAAACAAAGTAAAGCAAAACCATTACAGAAAGACAGGGCAAGTCATTATGATGAACGAGGAATGGAGTTGTTTTGATAATGATTACAACAAATGGGTAGAGCAAAGGCAATGAACAGCTTATTAATAATAGGAGAATGTGGAGTTGGAAAGACTTGGGTGTGTGCAAACGCAGTAAAAGAATTAAAGTTAAAAAAAAAGGCACAAATAGGAAAGATAAAATTCCATCACAACGACGCTATTATACTGGCAGGCGTGTATGATGGCTCAGTTTTTCAAGGCACAGATAGATTAAGTATGTCAATAATGAGTGATATAGATTTATTCTTAAATTATACAGAGGGCAAGACTCTTATTGCAGAAGGAGATAGATTTACTAATAGCACATTCATCAAGAAAGCAAATCCGACTATCTTTAGAATATTAGGAGATGGCTTAGAAGGAAGAAAAAAGAGAGGCACAAAGCAATCTGAAAGGCAAATAAAGAGCATAGCAACAAGAGTCAACAATATATCTAGTTCCTACAAGGACATTATAAATGTTGATAATTCAAATGATTGTCTATCAGAAATAATAAGTTATGTTAGAATGAATAGAGGAGTCAAATGAAAGTAACTAAGGAAACATTAATCAACGCAATACAACAAGGCAAAGGAATTGTATCTCATATATGCAGAGGACTAGATATATCCCGCCAAGCATTTTATAAAAGAGTTAACAATGATGAAGAACTTCAAGAGGCACTTCATGATGCAAGACAAGAGATAATTGATTTTGCTGAAAGTAAATTACTAGAATTAATAAGAGATGGAAACCAAAATGCTATAATGTTTTTCTTAAAGACAGTCGGCAGAGAAAGAGGGTATGTCGAGAAACAAGAGATAGACCAAACACAAAAGGTAATCAATATCATAGAAGTACCACAGATAGATGCCATAGAGCCTACAATTGATGATATCAAAGAACACTAATTTAATATGGAAACCGACCAAGAAACAATTAGAATTCCTAAAAACTGGGAGGATATTCGAAGTAGCTTATCTTGGTGGAGCTGGCAGTGGAAAGTCAAGCGTCTTACTAATTGATGCTTGTCGCCAAATGAATCATGCCGATGCAAAGGCAGTAGTATTCAGAAGAACAACAAAAGAATTACAACAGTTACTAGATTATTCTCAACAAGTTTATAGAAAATTAGGAGCTCATTACTTGGCTCAAAAAGCAGTATGGATATTTCCTAGTGGTGGGAAGATATATTTTTCTCACATGGAAAGTCCTAATGATAAACACCAACATGATGGGCAAGAATATAATGCTGGAGTTTACTTTGATGAGATAACTCACTTTGAAGAAGATATGTATTTGTATTTGCATTCAAGATGTCGTAGTACAAATCCAGATATAATTCCAAGAGTAAGATGCACAGGAACTCCAGTAGGAAAACATATAGACTGGGTAAGACATAGATTTATAGAATGTAAACCTTATACAATAGTCAAAGATAAAGATACAGGATTAAGTAGATTATTTATTCCAGCAACATTAGACGATAATCCTTTCTTACAATTAAGCGACCCACTTTACGAAAAAAGATTACAACAACAGGGCGACGCTATGTATCAAGCGTTGAGATATGGAGATTGGAGTAAGATTGAAGGAGTAGCGTTTCCTGAAGTAAATGATAGTCAACATTTATTAGATACTTACATTCCTACAAGTAGCGACATAATCATTAGAGGATTTGATTGGGGATTCACTGCACCATTTGCAACAGTATGGATAGCAGAAAACCAAGATAAAGATTTGATTGTTTTTAAAGAATGGGTAGGAACTGCCGATGGAACAAATAAAGGATTAATGATGGGAGCAAATGAAGTAGCACGAACTATAAAAGATTTAGAAGATGAATATAAAATCATAACAGCTTACGCTCCTAGCGACCCAGCAATGTGGGGAAAGCAAAATGAAGGAGAAAGTATTGGAGAAATATTTGAAAGGCAAGGATTACTAATGCACAAAGCAAACAACAATAGAACATTTGGAAAACAACAAATGCACATGAGATTAAAAGTAGATGAATACACAAGAAAACCAAAATTATATTTCACAAAAGATGTTCCTCTAACTTATGGAACGCTAAAGACAATTCAAACAGATAGAAGAAATCCAGAGCAATATGAAACAACAGGATTTGACCACGCTGTAGATGCGTTGCGTTATGCGTTAATGGAAAGAGCATTAGATGATGGAATTAGAGAAGAATTAGAAAGTCAAGGTCAAAGAGAAACTTCAATACAGGCATTTTAATTCTATTAGGCATAAAACCCTTTAAAAACATAGAACACGCTGAGAAACGCTTAAAAACGCTTTAGAGAGCAATATAAGACCCTAGTCTATACCCTCTATATACCCAATTAAAAAAACTTTAATTATTTACTTGACAAATATATATAAATAGTGAATACTTATAGTATGGTTAGTTTTTATTTTAAGGAGGTAAAAAAAATGGAAACTTTAATTTTACAAACAATATTTTGGGTAGGAATGGCAGGTGCCATGATTATCCCTCTAAGGATGGTAGGTCATCTACTAGATATTCTAACAGGAGGTAGATATTAATGAGTATTAAAATTTCAAACAATATAATCAAAATGAACACTGCTGAAGATATGGCAGTTGTTCAAGAGCAGTTAGTTGAATTGGCTACGAATGGTTTCGCATTCAAAGTTGATAACTCAGGCGAAGAAACTTCTTATGAGCTTGATATAAGTTATGAACTGCACAAAATCTTTGATGCATACAACTATCAGCAAGACCTTGTAGATTGTGAAAGTTATGCTCATGCTGTTGAAGATAAAAATGGTAATGCATATATGGAATCTTTAACTGGCATGAAATTAATCAAACCTAAGAAAAAATTTCTTAAGTTTGCTACAAAAGTTATTGAATATCATGATTACTGGCTCAAAAAAGTTAAGTCAGTAGTCAGACCAGCTCACACAGTTGAAGATGTTCAAGAGCTAAAAGGAATTTAAAAAAAAGAGTTTGCTGGTATCTCAACAAAAACCAGCAAGGAGAATATTATGGGAATGGATGTTTATGGAAAAAATCCAAATGGGCCAAAGGGAGATTATCTTCGTCAAAGTATTTGGGGATGGCGACCTCTTTGGGAATATGCTTGTGATATCGGCAAGTTAAATACAGAGTTAAGACAGCATGGTCACAATAATGATGGAGCTGGTCTTACAACTCAAGAAGAATGCGACAAGTTAGCAAACGCACTTCAAAGCATGGTAGATTCTGGACACGCAAAAGCGAAAGAAGAACATACCAACGAAGTGATAGACAAGGCAGAAGAATGGAATAGTCATTTAGATGCTCTACACAAATTGCATAAAGAACAAATAGGAGATAAGGCAACTGCTCCTGTCAACTACGAAGAAAAAGACAGAGAGATATATGAAAGAATTCGAAGTTTACACGATTGGGATGCTGCTTATCCATTTAGAGAAGAATGGGTAAAAGAATTAATTGGTTTCCTGCGCGAGTGTGGTGGCTTTGAGATTCGTTAAGTTGACAATTATATATAATAGTTTATAATGATTGTAATGGGAAGTGGTCGAGGGTTTCCTTAAAGGGGTTTTGTTGGGCTCCTATGAATCAACTCTTGGCTACTTCCTTCAAAGGAGGTAAGTTATGAAGTTAAATAAAATATTTCAAAAACCTTTCATGGCAATGAAGTGGGAACAAGATACTATGTTTGCCTGTTCAAAAAAATATGTAGATACTTATGCTACTGCTATGAAAGACTGGAGTGAATCTGGTAATTTAACATTGGTTACTCTAGAGCAAGATATAGATGAAGTATCAAAAGCTCTTGGTAAGACAGAAGACTTTCACGAATTAACTTTTCAAGAAAGAATGGCTTGTTTGCCAAATAAGAGAAGTTGCTTTACAGCTAGATTGCCAGAGGTTATGCCTGAAAATTATATTCATACATTTTTTACGAAGTACGAAGACGAGGAAGGAGATTATCTCGAAGTTGGTGTTCTTGTAGAAAGTAAAAGTCATGTTACTGTTTGCCAATATCAAGGATTTGTATATGACTATATAAACACTCCAGCAGAGGAAGATGGCTTTGAATTTAAAATCAAATGTCAAGTGCGTTATGACCCTTGTGAATATGATGAGGTTGAAGGTAACAATAAACCTTGCGTTGATATAGATGATTGGAAAGATTCTGGAAATATAGAAAAATGGTCTTCAATGGTAGGAACTACTTTTGCTACTTTCAGTTATTTGTTAGGACATTCTAAATTTAAAGAATTCTCTACAGATGTTATTCCACCAATCAAGGTTGTTAAGAATGCTAAACGCAAAGGTAAATTGCCACCACTAAGATATAAAATTTTAAATGTTAATATCTTTAGAAGGCAAGGCATTAATACTGGTTTGAAATTTCCAGATAGAATGAAACCTGCTGAACACTTTAGAAGGGCTCATACTAGAATAGTCAATGGAGTTAGAATTCCAGTTAGAAGTTCTATCATCAACAAAGGTAGTGACAGAAAAGTAATTAAAGATTATAATATTGTTACTTGATTGGAATAGGGGAGAGGTTGCTCACTTTTACCTCCGAGCTAAGATTAACCATCGCCTCTCCCTTTACTTTATAACTGATAGCCAGTAAAATATCCCAAATGGCAATATCAGATACTTTACAGAAAATACAGAAGAATTTTCAAGAAACAAAACCACCGATGGGAGAGATGGCATCTTCTGATGAACTCCTATATCTTAGTGGAAAAATAATTCCTTATAATCCTGATACTTTAATAGGTAGAAAGGGATTCCATATGTACGACCAAATGCGTATTGATGACCAAGTCAAAGCGTGTTTAACATTGAAGAAATTTGCAACTCTAGCTCCTAATTTTGAAATAATTTCTGCTAGCAACGATGAACAAGATTTAGAAGTAGCAGATTTTGTAACATATTGTTTTGAAAAAATGCAAGGCAGCATGATGGATTATCTTTTAGAGATTATGACAGCTCTAGATTATGGATATTCAATAACTGAAATCAACTACAAACAATTTGAAACTGGACCACACGCAGGAAAGATAGGTCTTAAAAATCTTAAAACAAAAGCTCCATATTATTACAAATTTGCAGTAGATGAGTATTCAAATCTTTTAGATAAAGGAATAGTCTATGACAAAGGAGGAAAGGAACAATATTACCCAATTAACAAGTTTCTTATCTTTAGTTATCAAAAAGAATTTGGAAATCATTATGGAACATCAGATTTAAGACCAGCATATCGTGGTTATTGGAGTAAAGATGTTCTAATTAAAATGTGGAATATCTATTTAGAAAGATTTGCTAATCCAACAGTAGTAGGAAAATATAAATCAAATGACGCAACAGGAAGAACTAATCTAAGAAACATCTTAGATAATTTAACATCAAAAACATCTATCACACACAGAATGGATGAGTTTGATATACAACTTCTTGAGTCCACAAGAGCAAGTACGAATGATTTTAACACAGCATTAAATTTCTATAACAAGTGCATAGCGAGAAGTATTTTAATTCCAGATAGATTAATGGCAGAAGGAGATACTGGAGCTTATGCTCAAGCAAAGATTCATTTTGATGTTTTCTTATGGGTAATTGAAAAGCTAAGACAAGATATAGAAGAAAATGTTATGAACGAGCAACTATTAAAAAGACTTATTGCTTACAACTTCTCCAATGTAGAAGAATTACCAAGATTTAAATTCAATCCTCTAACTGATGACCAAAAAGCAGAACTCAATACTATGTTTATTCATGCTGTTGAAAAAGGAGTTATCGTACCTACATTAGATGATGAAAACATTTTAAGAAAACAACTTAACTTTCCAGAAAAAGATTTGCAGCCAGAAAGTGCAGATACAGAGATAGCTGAAACTCCAGATGAAGAAGTCATTGAGGAAGTAACAGAACAAAGTCAACAGCACAAGCACTACGCATTAACTAAAGCAGAAAAGAGAGTAAATTTTAAAAAGATAGATGAAACCTTAGTTAAGCTAGATGACAAATTAGTAATCAATATGCGTGAAGTAATGAATAGGCAAATGGAGGCTGTTAAGAATTACACTAAGAATAAAATGGACACAAATAAATTTGACTTTACTGCAATAGATAATCTAGACTTGAAATATAAATCTGATTTCATCAAAGTTATGGAGCAAGGATATATAGATGCTTATGATGAAGGAAAAAAGGAAGGTAAATCAACATTACCAAAAAGATTTCTAAAAACAAAGATAGGAACAGGAATATTGACTTCAGGGTTTCAACGATACTTCAAATCAAAGGCACGATTAGATGTAAAGAAAATAACAGCACTCCTGAACACGAGATTATCGTCAGCTCTCATAGATTCAATAGTCAAAGGAAAAGGAATTCCTAAGACAGCACTTGCAATAGAAAAAGTATTTCAACCATTTATTGCAGATGGTACAGAGATATCTGCAGCAACAGGAGCAGCTACTAATGCTTATACAACTACTACGATTGCTAGAACAGCAACTCTTGGAGCATATAATTATGGAAGGAGAGAAGTAGGAGATGATAAAGATTTAAAAGGATTCATATTAGGTTATCAATTATCAGCAGTATTAGATGATAGAACATCTGAGATTTGTGAATTAGTTGGAGAGTTAATGCCGACTATTAAAATAGAAGATGAAATGACTTTAAATGAATTAACACCACCACTTCATTTTAACTGTAGAACGATGCTTGTCTTTATAACAAAAGATGATACGCCAATAGAATGGAGTAGTGATGGGGATTTAGAGGAAATAATAGCATTGACAGGAATAACTGAATGACACAAGTACAATCAATTACTAATCTAGCACAAGCTCAAAAAATAATTAGCACTATGGCAAAACCAGAAGTAAGGTGTTGCAAATGTAACAAACTTCTGGCAAAATATAATCAATATGGACTACTAGCTGGGGAAATAAAATGTGGTCGTTGTGGTCACATCCAAAGTTTTTAAGTCCACCTGATGTTCCAGAAACACAATTAAACATTTACTGTGCAGAAATGCAAGGAGAAGGAAATGCCAGAACACGAAGACAAAGAGAAAGAAGAAACTCTTGATGAACATGAAGGAGAAGAAAAAGAACAGAAGTACGCAACAGATGTATTTGAAACTCCAGAGGAGGCAGAAAAGCGTGCCGAAGAAATGGGAGGAAAAGGCTCTCATGAAATGACAATAGAAATCAACGACGAAGAAGTCGTAATGTATATGCCATTTCCAACTCATCCTGAATATCTCCAAGCTCTAGAAGAAGAAAAGAAACTAGACGAACATGATGGAGAAGAAAAGGAGTTAGAAGAACACGAAGAAGAAGAAAAGAAAGCAAGTAAGATGGAAACTCTAACTGATTGCGATTGTGAAGATAAAAAAGGCGTATGCGATTGCAAAGAAGAAGTAAAGCAACACGAATTAGAGCAAACATTTAATATTAAAGGAGTTGAAATTTTTTCAACAGGCGTATGGAATGGAGATAAATATACTCATGGCGACTTAGAGGATATGGTTACAAATTTCAATAAAACTGGATTTCAACCACCAATCAAACTAGGGCATAATGATGAGCAACCTGAAATGCTAGATGGAGAGCCAGCTCTAGGATATGTAAATAAAATTTATGTAGAAGGCAAGAAACTGTTAGCAGATTTTATTGAACTTCCACAGAAAATTTACGAGGCTATCAAAAGAGGAAACTACAAAAGAGTTTCTTCTGAGATATATTGGAACTACAAAAGCGATGGGACTGTATTAGACAAAGTTTTAAAAGCAGTAGCATTGCTTGGTAGTGAAATACCAGCAGTTACAAATCTTGAATCAATTGAAGGTTTATATACTAAGCTGGGCGAATATAGAGCCTATTATCAAAACAAGGAGAGTGAAATTATGGAAAAAGTTTCCGTAAAAGAGTACGAAGACTTACAAAATAAGTTAGAGGCTCTAAAGAAAGACTATGAGAAAGCAAATAATGAGCTCGTAGAAACTAAAGGTCAGCAAAGAGCTGATAAGATTAGGGACTTAGTGGCACTTCATAAAGAGGCAGGAAGAATCCTACCATCTTTTGAAAAAGAATTAGTTGCGCTCTTAGAAAATTCCACAGAAGACAAGATATATAGTTATACTCTAGAAGAAAAAACTGTTGAACTTTCTCAATTCGATTTAGTGGAAAAAATCATTCAGTCTTTACCAAAACTAGTAGAATTCGCAGAGATATCTGAGAATGGCGAGTTCGTTATTGATAGACAACCTTACAGTAGTGCAGGGGATGAAGTTGATAGACGAGCAAACCTTTACATAGAACATGGCAAAGCTGATAAGTACGCAGATGCTTTAGAATTAGTATTCAAAGATGATGCTGATTTAAAAGCTGAATACGAACAAGAAAATAAATAGAAAGGAGAAAAGCTAATGGCAAATAGAACATTCATAAGCATGACAGCAGGAGAAGACCTATCATCAGGCCAATATCAATTGGTTTATGTTGATGCTGCTAACAGCGTAAAGCAAAGAAACGGAAAAGGAGCTCCCGGAATTGGAGTTCTTAACAATAAGCCACAAAGTGGAGAACACGCATCAATAGTTGTAATGGGCATGACAAGATGTAAAGCTGGAGGAACAATTGCTGCTGGTAACTGGGTTACTTGCTCAGCAAGTGGAACAGGTATTGCAGTATCATCTGGCGAATACATTTTTGGTAAAGCTATAACTGGTGTGGCAAGTGGAAGTACATTCCAATTGTTAATTCAACACAATGGTTATCGTGGCTAACAAATCCGAGAGATTAAGAAATTTTTTTAAAAGGAGAATATAACTATGGCAATAACAGCAAGAGATGTACACATTGATAGACCACTATCCAATCTTGTAGTTGGTTTTGAGCCTGCTGGTACGATTGTTCAAGATTTTCTACCTGTAGTACAAGTAGCAAAACAATCTGATTTATATTACAAGTACACAAAAGGAGATTTCTTTAGAATCCCTAGTACAACAATCAGAGCTCCAAAGACTAAAGGAAGAACAGTTCACTTTAATGTATCAAGCGATTCTTACTATGCAAACAATTATGCATTAGTAGATGAACTAGATTTTGAAACTTTAGTGAATCAGGACAATCCACTCAAGCTCGAAGAAAAAGCTGCTCGTAACATTTTCAATCTTCTTACTTTAGATATGGAAAATAGAGTTGCAAACCAAATTACAAGTGGTAGTAATCTTGGCTCTTATGCTGCTGTGGCATCTAAATGGGATTCCAGTGCTGCTGGAACATCCGACCCATTTGGAGATATACAAACAGCAAAAGACGCAGTAAGAGCAACAACTGGTATGGAGGCTAACACAATTATCGTTGGTCAAAGTGTTTATAATGCACTCATCCGACACGCAGATATTCTTGACAGAATCAAATATGTTCAAAGAGGAGTTGTAACAAAAGACTTACTCGCAGCATTATTTGATGTTAAGGATTTCCACATCGGTAGCGCAGTTAAGAACACAGCTGAAGAAGGACAAGCAGATAGTTTCTCAAATGTTTGGGGTACTAATTGTATTGTAGGACATTTCAGTCCTCCAGAAACAGATGGAAAAAATCCATCTTTAATGTATGGAATGAGATGGACAAATCCAATGTTTGGCACACCATTCGCAGTTGAGAAATGGAACGACCCTGACCATGGCAACTATTCAAATCTAAGAGTTCAGTATTATCAAGACGAGAAAATTACTGCTCCAGAACTTGGATATTTGTGGACAGGCGTTACAGACTAACAGCAAACAAATAAGGGGGGTACATATCCTAACAGGCTACCTCCTGTAACTCCCCTTATTTTTCTACAAAATGGAGCATTTTAAGAGCTTTTAGAGTGATATCGTAATGTCACAAGGGGTTTTATACCTCCTTTTTTTAGGTATATTAAAGGTATGGAATTAACACATTTTATTAAACAAGTAATTAAAGATATGATTGAGGAAGGTCTAATTAAAGTAAAAGTTATTGATGAAGAACTTGTTCTGTATCTTGATGATGACGGAGATATTGACAACGACCACGATACCGACTACGATAATTGAAAGGCGAACTAACACACGATTAGGAAACGAAGAAAGCTAAGAGATTAGCACTACGCCTGACAGAAATATTAACAGATAACCTAGAGTTGCTCTTAGTTATCCCAAAGGAGAAAATATGAATTTAGATATCATTATCTATCTTAATGGGATGGAAATTAATACTGATACATTAGAAAAGAAATCACTCGGAGGAAGTGAAACAGCAGGTATTGCTATGGCTCATGCTTTACAAAAAAGAGGACATCATGTAACTGTTTTCTGCAATACAAATACACAAGGAAAACATAAAGGCGTGAATTATCTTTCTTTAGAGGCGTTTGAACAATACGCAATTAATTGTCCTCACGATGTTCTTATTGTTCAAAGAGTGCCTGAGATATTTAAGCACAGATTTAATAGCAAAATTAACATATTATGGCAACATGATTTTGCTCAAAAAAGCAGAAAAGATGTATTCACAGGAGCATTGTGGAATGTAGATAAGGTCTTTTGTTTAAGTGATTGGCATATAAATAACTACAAAGAAATAAATGGAATAAACGAAGATGAGCTTTTCTTTAAAACTTCAAATGGAATAAAACTAATTAAACCAGTAACAAGCGAAAGAAGAAAAAGAGTAGTATTCACTAATCGTCCAGAAAGAGGAATGGACATATTCCTATACAATATTATGCCTAGATTATGGGAGCATGATAAAGAGATAGAAGTGGCAATAGCAGGATATGATAATACTGTGCCTCAAATGAAACCTTATTATGACAAATTAAATGCAACTATTAATCAATACGCAAAGCAGGGATTTAATATCCAGCATTTAGGAGCATTAAATAAAAAGGATTTATATAAGCTGTATTTAGAATCTAAGATTTTTGCTTATCCAACAATGTTCTACGAAACAAGTTGCATAACAGCTATGGAAACTCAAATGTGCGGATTGCCAATGGTTACATCTAACAGAGGAGCTTTACCAGAAACATTACCATCAGATGCAGGAAGAATAATTGAGGGAGAGGCAATAAACGAAGAATATCAAGATAATTTCGTAAAAGCGTGTATTGATTTAATGGACAATGAAGTGCTTTATAAGAGATGTCAAAAGGCAGGATATGAGAATGTAAAACAATATGAATGGAATCAAGTAGCAGAAAGATGGGAGAAAGAATTCTTTAGAATATTTCAAGAAAAAACAAGCAACAGGCAAACTCTATATAAGCATTTATATGAAAGAGAAGATATTATGGCATTGAAATATCTAGCTGAATTCGTAGATAATGACGCAGAATGGAAAGCAAAAATACAGAGAGAATACAGTTACATAGGAAACGAAGAATTATACAAACAAAAGTATTTACAATTAGGCAAAGAGTATGCAAAAATTGAAGATAATTTTGAGGTAAGAATGTACCCAAGAGTAGAAATAATGCTTAATGATATTGGAGCTTATTTAGACAGCAAAGAAATAGAGAAATATAGTCCTCCGAAAGTGTTAGATTTCGCAAGTGGCATAGGCAATGAGGCAATACTTATGGCTAACAAATTTAATGCTGAAGTTGATTGCGTAAATATATCTCCAGAAGAAAACAAATTAGGAGAGAAAATGAAAAAGCGTCATGCTCCGAAAGCAAAAATAAAATTTCACGAAGGATGCAATGCCAAGACTCTAATTAAAACATATGATGTATTGTTTCTAGGAGAAATATTAGAGCATCAAGAAAGTCCAGATTATTTTATAGACGATTTAGAAAAGAATTTGAAAGATGATGGCTTAGTTTCAATTTCAGTTCCTTACGGAATGTGGGATGATGAAAGGAAAGCACATTTATGGAACTATGAACGACAAGATTTGGCACAAATGTTTGGAAAGAAAAAAGATTTATCAATTAAAGTTGTGAGTGCTCCACTTAATGTAGAAAAAAATGAAGTGAAAGGATGGTGGGTTATAACATACAAAAAGAATGGAGAGTTGTGTAATCCAATTTCTTTAGAAAGAAAAATATTAATTCAACAACCAAGACAAACTATAACTGCTTGTATGATTACATTGAACGCAGAAGATATGTTACATAGATGTTTGAAAAGTGTTCGCAATATAGCAGATGAAATTATAATTGCAGATAATGGAAGTACGGATTCTACATTACTAATTGCGAAAAAATATGGAGCTAAAATTATTCATTGTGAAAGAGCAACAGAAATTGGATTTGATTCTGCAAGAAATATTTCAATAAGAGATGCAAAGTCAGATTGGATTGTTTGGATAGACTCAGATGAAGAACTTTTAAATCCACAGAACTTACGCAAGTATCAAAGACAAAATATTTTTAATGGTTATTCAATTAGACAACATCACTTCACAATAGATGCAGAGGCATTTAAAATTGATTTACCTGTTAGAATGTTTCGTAACAACAAAGGAATAAAATTTTTAGGTCATGTTCATGAGCATCCAGAAATAAAAACGAATGATGGTGTTGGAATGTCAACTGTGATTTCAGATGTTGACATAGGTCATGATGGTTACTTAACAGAAAATGTAAGACGAAATAGATTTGTTCGTAACATTGGATTAATGAGAAAAGATAGAGAATTAAATCCAGAAAGATTACTAGGAAAGTTTTTATGGATTAGAGATTTAGTTCACTTGGCAAGATATGAATTGCAAAATAATCAAATGCAACCAACTCAACAAGCAATAGATTATTGTCGTGAGGCACAAGAACTTTTTAGAAAAGAATTTTTAAATGATTCTAATTTATATCAAGAGGAGGCTCTACAATTTTATTCTGAATCTTTAATCTTTACTAACGAAGGAATAGAATATAGATTCAACATTAACGCAGGTCTTGATGGAGTTAAAGCAGAACAAAAAGATAATGTTGGAAGATTTTTAAACACAGAAGAATTCAATAGCTACATAAAGAGTAGATATAAAAATATAGCTGAAAAATATACAGGAGAATTTTTATAATTTTTTTTAAAAGTTATTTACAATAATAACCAAAATAAACAAAAAGAATTCTATAACCTTACAGAAGGCTCATTAATAAAGGCGAAAAAAACTTAAAAAAACTTCTTAAAAAGACTTTACAATTATATAAAATTAGGTATTATATTTATATGGTTAATTTAGTTCATTTTAAGGAGGAAAAAAAAATGTCAAACTTAATCACATTTCACGAAGACTTTAACTTAACTTTTGGTGTTGAAGTTGAAGTTACTACTACAAACATTACAAGGGAGGAACTTAGTTCTTATCTAAAAGAAAAGAATGTAGAAGTTACTTCTACTAGAAGTTACACACACGAAATAACTAAGGGTTACAAAGTTGTTACTGATTCAACTGTTAGTGGTTTTGAAGTTGTGAGTCCAATACTAAAAGGAGAAGAAGGATTAAAAAGCATGGAAAGAATGGTAGATGCTCTTAAAGAACATCCAAATGTTTCAGTCGATAGACATTGTGGAGTTCATGTCCATTTTGGAATCTCAGAAAAAGATGAAAATGGAAATTGGAAAGAAAGTTTACCTCTTGAAAAAATTAAAAATGCTATCAATCTTTATGTTAAGCATGAAGAAACAATTTGCAAAACTCATGCTCCTTCAAGAAGATACAATGGACGAGGTTTTAATGTTCCAGTAACTCAAGGTTACGATACTGATTGGAATGGAATAATAAAACAAACTCAAAATCTAATTAGAAAAGTTAACAAAGCTCGTAACCTAAATGGAGTTCAAAGAATCTTTGATTATCATTCAAGAACAATCAACATGGATTCTTTCTTCAGACAAGGCACTATCGAATTTAGAGCTCATCAAGGCTCAACTGATTCTGAAAAAATTAGAAACTGGATTGTTTTCCTTTCAAGACTTTTCACTGCTAAGAAAAAAGCATCAGCAACATTTGGACCAAGGTTTAAAAAATCACAAGCATGGAGATTCAGAAGTGCTTTTTACAAGTTCATAGACAAAGATAAAAACCTTTTGAAATATTATTCTCAAAGAGCTGTTGACTTTGGTTTTGATTGGGCGCAAAATGTTACTCCAAGTTATTCTCAAACTAAAGACAATCAGTTTCTACAAGACGCAGGAGATACTCAATTACTTGCAGGAATCCTGCCATCACAAGGAGGTATGTCAAATGACTAAGTTAAAAAAATTAAAACTTTACAAATGCCAAGATGGTCAAGTCTTTTTAGCAAAAGACTTTGCCGACTTGGTTGCGAAGATGCGACACGATGCAGGTATGTATTCCTTCAAAGATAATTTTGATTACATGGAATTCGTTCATGCAAATACTTATGCTTACAATGGACATTCGTTAGACATTTCTAACGAAGAAAGTTTCGTTCTTAGCATGATTGATGTCGGGTTAATTTCAGAATTAAGGAGGGATTCATAATGTTATATTTTGCTTATGGAATGAATACTAATGCTGAGCAAATGGCAACAAGGTGTCCAGATGCAATAGCACTCGGAAGATTTAACTTGAAAAAATTTAAGTTCGTTTATAGAGGAGTTGCCGATGTTGTTTATACTGGAAAAGAACATGATAGTGTTGATGGAGTTTTGTGGAACATAACTACAAAATGCGAAAAGTCATTAGATAGTTTAGAAGGTTATCCAAATTTCTATACTAAAAATTACATTAACAGAGGCAAGAAAAGAATCATGTTTTATATTATGACAAAGCAACACGCAAGAGGTCTTAATTTGCCTAGCGACTATTATCACGATATGCTCGAACAGGGATATAAGTATTTCAATTGTGATGCAGGTCAGCTTTATGATGCTATTGATGAGGCTTATCAATATTATAATGAAGATAAAATGTATTATGCACAAGAAAAGTTTGATATGTCTGAACTATATAATCAATGGCCACCTAAGAGATGGTATGATTAAATGTTGCATGGATTAGTTAAAACAAGTAAACTACATATCTATGGCAACATACACAACAGTACCAAAAGTTTATAGTCTATATCCACGAGTCGGAAGTCTTACCTCTGTTAATTCACAAGCAGTAGATTTCTATATTACTCAAGCAGAGAATGAAGTTAATGGATATTTGGTCAATAATTATACATTACCATTTAGTTCAACTCCTCCGATAATAGAAAGCATTACCACAGAGTATTCGTTAATCAAAATTCTGGAAAGATTCTTTACGCAGGAAGTACAAAGCGAGAACTCTTGGGTAAACAAAAGACTAGAAAAGGTATTCGATTTCTTAAACAAAATAAATTCAGGAGAACTTGGATTATATACTTCTTCAATGGATTTGATTGTATGGAATGCTGGAGATACGATATATTCAAATACTATGGAATACAATCCTACCTTTACAATGCTTGATGAAACTTTACAACAAATAGATTCAGATAGATTAAAAGACGAATATGACATATATCGTTTAGAAGAATATAATCCTTATTATTAATGGGCCAAATAACAGCAAAAGGCAATAAGCAAGTGCAAAACAAATTAGCAAAACTTGCTAAAGGAATAGGAAATAAAAGACCAGTCCTTAAAAGGATAGGAGTAGCTCTTGTTAAACAGGTTAATGAGCATTTTCAAAAGCAAGGAAATGAGCAAGGAGGATGGGCTCCGACTGTTAGAGGTGGACAAATTTTAAGAGATACTGGAAACCTTGCAGGCAGTTTTGTGTTTGAAGTTAAAGATGATTCAGTACAAGTAGGTAGTCCTGTTGATTATTCTGAATGGCATGAGTATGGAGTACCAGAAAGGAATTTGCCTGTTAGAAGAATGTTGCCTTTGCCTAAGACAGCAACAAGAATAGCAGAAGAAATAATAAAGAAATACATTAAGGAATTAGCAAAGAAATAAGGTAAGATATATAAATGGCTACAATTGATTATTTGGCAATAGAAAACAGCATTAAAACACTTCTAGAGGCAGATTCTGATACAAGTGGATATAACATTTATGTTGAGCCTCAAGAAAATGTAAGAACAGATGATTGTCCATTAGTGCAGATATATCTGGATTCTTGGGAAAGTCCTATGGATGATGAGCTTATTGGTGGAGCTAATCCAATTAGAACATTCCTTACAATTACTTTATGGCTATATGATTTTTCATTAGAGAATTTAGCAGGAGCCACAAATAGAGATTCAATGTTAGCTAATGTTAAAGATGTATTGAAAGCTAATAGAGATTTGGCAGGAAATGTTGTAATAGCAACTTTTGGTGGTGGTCAATTTGATAACCAAAAAAACAACGCAGGGATGGGATTTTTTAAGGGAGTATCTTTGCAATTAGTTTGTGAGGTAAGAGAATAATGAGTAAAGAAGTAGAAATAACATGGCAAAAAAGTGGACTCCATGTTGTAGGATGGGGAGAGGCAACTAAAGGTAAGAAAATCACTGTTCCTTGTGAAGTTGCTGACACTTTAATTGATGAAGGTCTTGCAAAACTCTCAAAGCAAAGTAAAATAAAGAAAACAGATAAAGCATCTGAAGGAGAATAATAATGGGTTACGGAATCGGTGGATATTTAGGAATGAAAGAGCAGTCAGCTTTCGGAACAGCTGCTACGAGTCCTGTGTATATCCCTTTTGTATCTGAATCATTAACAGAAAATAAAAACTTTTTACAAATAGAAAACATGAGAGGAGTATATGATGCTCCTAATGATGTTCAAGGCATCAACAATGTAACAGGAGATATTGTATTTGAGCCTCATCCAATTTATGTAGGGCATTTTTTAAATTCAGCAGTAGGCAATCCTACATCTACTTTAACAACATCTTTGTATGTGCATGAATTTTTACCAAGACAAACAGATTTTTCAGTAGATTGTGCATTAACACCATACACATTATATCTGTATAAAAGCGTAGGTAGTGCTTATCAAATTGCAGATGCTTGTATATCTGCTTTAACAATAGAAATAACTGCGGGAGCTATTTTAAGATGTACTGCAACAATTCATGGTAGAGCTTATGCAAAAACAGCAAAAGCAACTCCAAGTTACATTGCTGCTGACCCATTTACATGGAATCAAACATCAGTACAAGTTGCTGGAGCTGCTAATGGAGAATTTGAATCTGCAACGATAACAATTGATAATGGATTAGAAGGAATACCAACACTTAATGCGTCAACAAACGAAGGTAAAATATTACGAAATGGATATAGAACAATTACTGTTGCTGGCGACCAATCCTTTGATACGCAATTACAAGAAGGAAAATTTAGAGCTGAAACTGACCAAAGATTTCAATTTACTGTTACTGGGCCAACAGTCGTAGGTCATACAAATCAATACGAATATTTAGATATTGATTTACCTCAAGTTAAATATTCAACATTTGCATATCCTATTGGTGGAGCAGGTAGAATAACAGCATCTTACGAAGGTAAAGCACAATATAATACAACTAGCTCTTATGCAATGAGGGTAACTCTAGCAAATACATTGGCTAGTTATTAATTTTTAAGGAGGCTCTATGAAGTTCAAATTAGCAGGAAAAGAATTTGATGTTCAACCAGCAAAGACTGGCTCTGTTTTACAAGTAGAAGAAACACTAGGAAAAAGTCTAGGTCAAATTGGAGAAAATTTTACATTTAGCGACATCATTGAAATTGTCAATATAGCATTACAACAATCGGACAAAGAAATGACTAGCGATTGGTTGAAAGACAACACTTCTATATCGGATATGCCAACATTTAATGAGGTCGTTGCTCATTTTTTGGCAGTACCGAAATCATAAATAAAAATCTATTAGATATCATTGATGTTTTTGGTGTAGAATATAACTGGAGTAAGAAAGATGTTCTCGCTCTTACTACAAATGAAGTAAACTACCTATTAAAGAAGGTAGAATACAGAAGGAAAAAACAGAACAGTGGCAGATAATAAAATAAACTTATTAGTAACCCTTAAAGATAAAGCGAGTAGCAAATTAGAAGGATTGCGTGGACAGTTCGGACAATTCGGAGATATGCTATCTGCAAAAACTCTAGTTATTGCTGCTGCTGCTGCTGCGATTGCCAAACTAGCATTCTCATCTGCTGAGGCAGGAGATACATTTGCCAAGACTGCTGCACAAGTAGGAGTAATGGCAGATTCTTTATCACGATTAACCTTTGCTGCTCAAATTGGTGGAACAGATATGACATCAGTTTCTACTGCTCTAAGAGTTGTTTCTAAAAGAGTTAATGATGCAAATAATGGATTACTTACTTCTGTAAGAGCTTTCACACAAGCAGGAATTGCTGTTAAAAAAGCAAATGGACAATTTAAAAACGCAGAAGAATTGTTAATGGATGGAGCAGATGCTTTTAAAGCAATAGAAGACCCAGTTAAAAGAACAGCATTAGCTCAAGAATTATTTGGTAGAGCAGGTACAAAATTAATTCCAATTCTTATGATGGGCAAGAAAGGAATTCAAGAATTAATGGAAGAATCTGACAGGTTAAGAATCAGTTTTACAAACTTTGAGGCAAAACAAGCAGAAGAATTTGCGGATGCCTGGCTAAGATTAAAAAGTGTATTTGTTGGTCTAGGTAGAGTAGTAGGTAAAACATTTACGCCGATATTGACAGATTTATTTGGATTTTTACAAGCTATGTTTATGCCTTTACTTCCAATATTAGAAGTTCTAATTACAGCAATAGCAAGACCATTCAAAGTATTAGCAAGAGTGCTTACAGCTTTGAAACCTCTTTTTGAGGCAATTGCTGATGTATTTGAATTTATTGCTGATATAGGTAAATCAGCAGAAAGAGCATTTGAGGATTCCTTTAATAAGATTATAGAATTCCTAAATAGATTTGGATTACAAATTGAAAAAATAAAGCAAGAAACAAGAGAGAAAGCTGCCGAGGACATGGAGGAAACAGCAAGTTTTATGAAGTTGCACATGGAAGGGTTTATGCAAGGAATAAAACAAGCAAAAGAAGATTACTTCGCAACAACAGTAGATATTGCAATTGATGCAGGTAATCAAATGTTCCAAGTATTTGATAAAGTGCAAGAAGATATAGGAACAGCAATAGGAGCTGCTCTTACAGAAAGTGAAAACCTAAAAGATGGTATGAAACAAGTATTTGAAACTATGAAACAAGAAGTAATAAAAACATTAGCAATAATGACAGTTAAGATGTTAGCTTTCCTAGCAATAGCAATGTTGGCAGACTATTTTTCTGGTGGACTTTTATCTAAAAGTGGAGGAGATTCTCCTGCAAAAAAACTTGGTGGAAGTGGAATACTAGATAAACTTATGCCAAAAGGTGGTGGAGGATTTAAAGGAATGATTCCTGGACTCGCAGAAGGAGGAATTGTAACTGCTCCGACTTTAGCTATGGTTGGCGAGGCAGGTCCAGAGGCAATCATCCCATTGAATGGCGACCATGGTCTTGGAGTACAATCTATTAATCAAGTAAATGTTCTTCCAAACGCAAATATAGATGCTGCCTTAATGGAAAAACCAATGTCATTCTGGGTAGATTTAGCACAAGAAAAAATACTTCCTGCATTGAATGAATTAGGAAAAGGTGGAGAAACAACAACATTGAATGTGAGAGAGGCAAGATAATGGGAGATATGTTATTAGGAGTTGCAAATTCGAGTTATGTTACTTTAAATGTAGGAGCTACATATGGCTACACTTTTACAAACAATATAGATAAACATGATATTAGAACAAAAGGTGGCGACCTATATACTTACATAACTGCTGGCGGAAATTTTAGAAGATTCAGAGTGCCAATGACATATGTATTATCAGCAGATAGAGCTCAAGTAAATTCTTGGTTTGAAACAGGCACAGATTTAAGATTTATTGAAGATGATAGTTTTGCTAATTCATATTACACAGTTAGAATAACAGGCAAGACTGACCCATTTACAAAATTCACAAAACCATACTTTAGACAAAGATACGAAGGAGAGATTGTTATTGAAACAACATAAGGTAAAATAGAAAGATGGCACATATATACGATTCAGGAAGACAATATCTCGCAGTTGGAAGTGTAAATCTAGCTACTGCAACATTAAAAATAGCATTAGTTAATACAACAGCAAATGCAAATTCAGGATATATCTTTAGTGCTGCTCATACAATGTTGAGTGATATTCCAGCAGTAGCGCAAGTATCAAATCAAACATTGGCAAATGTAGCAGTAGCATCAGGTAGAGTTGACGCAGATAATTTATCATTTTCATTATCTGGCAATCCTGTTAATGCGATTGTTTTATACATAGCGACTGCAAATTCATCAACAAGTCCATTATTATTTATACAAAGCGAGGGGAGTGGGTTTCCTACAACACCAGATGGCGGAACTTTTACAGTAACATTTGCAAGTAGCGACCCATTCATAATGAAAGTCTAATGCCAATACAGGGTAACATAGTAACAACACCAGAATTAGGAAGTGGAACAGCAAGTGCCAGTACATTCTTACGAGGCGATAGGTCATGGAATACACCAGCTGCTGGTGGAGCATTTGAAAACGAAGATTTATTAATGACAAATGACCAAGCGAACAATACAGGTGGTGGAAGTGCTACTTCTGGAGCTTGGAGAACACTTGTAATAAATACAAGCAAAAAAAACAATATAACTGGAGCTAGTTTAAGCAGTAATCAAATTACATTACCAGCAGGTACTTATTGTGTAAGAGCATGGCAATGGTTTTATCATTGTGCAAGAAATAAATTAAGATTTTATGACGCAACAAATACTGCTGCAAAGGTTATTGGTGGTAGTAACTACTTAGATACAGATTATAATTCAGCTCCTAACTGGTTAAATGGTTATTTCGTATTGAGTGGAAGTGCTGCTTGTGAATTACAATATCAAGTTCAAACAACAATGGCTACTCAAGGTCTTGGAATAGAAACTAATTTTAGCACAACAGAACAGTACACATCTGTTGCAATTTGGAAGGTAGCATAATGGATATCCCTTTAATTTTAGATTACTTAGTGCCTGATGCTAATTATGGTGGCTTTCCAGCAGATGAAGAAAGTTACGACAATTTAAGATGGGAAGATGAAAGAGATAAACCAACATGGGAAGAAATACAAGATTGTTGGGAACAACACGAAACTAAAATGACATACAAAGCAAAAAGAATGGGAGAATATCCATCAATAGGAGAACAATTAGACATTATATATCACAATGGCATAGATTCTTGGAAAGAAGTTATTACAGCAGTCAAGGAAAAATATCCGAAGGAGTAAGATATGGCAGTCGCAGATAGTGTAAAAAATATTGGTACAGGCGATATACAAAATGGCTCAGTAACAAATAACAAGTTAGAAAATGACTCTATTCTTATTAATGGCGATTCAATAGCGTTAGGTGCAAGTGCCTCTGTTCCTGGAGCAAGTAATGCTTTAATAAATGGCGATATGGTTATATGGGCAAGAGGAACAAGCATTGTTTCAGATAGTACACCAGTTGCCAATAGTGATGATACATACATTTGTGATAGATGGATTTTATTATCAGATGGAAACGATATTGTAGATGTAACAAGAAGTTCTACTGGTGTTGATGGTGGAAGTGAATATAGTTGCCAATTAGAAGTTGAAACAGTAGATAAGAAATTTGGAATTTTACAAATTATTGAGGCAGTAAATTGCAATGAATTAATTGGGGAAAAAGCAAGTTTAAGTTTTTACGCAAAGGTTGCAGGTAGTGGAAAATTAGATAATGTAAAAGCAGCAATAATATCTTGGGCAGGAACAGCAGATAGTCCTACTTCCGATATAGTAAGTGCTTGGGGAACAGAGGGTACAAATCCAACTTTAGCAACTTCGTGGACTTATGAAAATACACCAGCAGATTTAAATGTAACAACATCAATGGCACAATACAAAATAGAAAATATAGATATAGATACAAGTAGCACTAAGAATGTAGCAGTTTTTATTTGGAGTGATGTTACAGATACAGATTTAGGAGATGATTTATATATTACAGATGTTCAACTAACTCCAACAACTGCAGTAGTACCTTTTGACAGAAAACCAATTAGTCAAACCGCAAGTGATTGTGAAAGATATTATGAAACTTCTATGACTTGGGGAACAGTTGGAGCTTATCAAGGAGCTCAAGTTAAAATGGGAGTAGGTAGTGCAACTGATGGGGCAGCAACAGGAAACTGTGGTGGCAATAGATATAATACTCGGAAAAGAACAACGCCAACAGTTACACTTTATCATCAAGATGGAACAAGTGGAGCAGTTTACACGATACATAATGCAGCAAAAATAACAGGAGTTGTTGCACAACATATTACTGATATGGGATATCTTTTTGCAGCAAAAGCAAGTGCGTTCAATCAAAACTATGGATATTATTACCAATGGATTGCAGAGGCAGAATTATGAACGATATACAAGAAGTAGCATATCAATATGATAGTATGACAGGCGAAAAAATAGACGAATTAATTGTAACTTATACAAATGGCGTTATATCAGCAGTGCCTATGGTACTAGGCAATAAAGAATATAATCAAGTCTTAAAATGGATTGAAGAAAATGGAGAAATAGATGAGTAAAGTAATTATATGGATGCAAGATAATGGTATATTGGCAGTAACACATCCTGCCGATTGTGGATTATCTCTCGAAGAAATAGCAAAAAAAGATTTACCGAGTGGAAAAAAATTCAAGATTATGGACGCAGAAGAACTTCCAGCTTGGGATGAATTTAGAGATGCTTGGGAAATAGATGAAGAAGAATTAACAGATGGAGTTGCAGATTAATGACCGACAAGCAGATTGGCGACAACACAGGTATGCAGATAAATCTGCGTTGGTTTATACAAATTATGATAGCTGTAGCAATAGCTGTTTGGGGATATTTTGCATTGACTGAAAGAATTACCTTTTTAGAACATCAACAAGGTATGAGCATGATTCAGCAAGAAATGAATTCAGAGTTTAGAATAAAATGGCCAAGAGGAGAACTTGGAGCATTGCCAGATGACGCAGAACAAAATATGAGGTTAGATATGGCAGAAAGAATAATAGAAAAAATGGAAATGAAAATTGAAATTATGAATGAACAATTACA
>TARA_R100001594_G_scaffold97569_1_pt1 | contig 37463 bp, 43 predicted proteins | sample TARA_R100001594 | Tara Oceans TARA_R100001594 (sample SAMEA2622752) | marine metagenome | biome: marine biome (ENVO:00000447); feature: marine epipelagic mixed layer (ENVO:xxxxxxxxx); material: "saline water (ENVO:00002010), including plankton (ENVO:xxxxxxxx)" | depth 150 m | reverse complement strand
TCTACTGTTGATTATTGTCCAAATATATGGTTTGATATAAATAATATAACAAATCAAAAACCAATGAAGAAAAAATATATGACAACAACAGGAATGGATAATACGGCTATGGGAGAACAATTTAAAATAGGGTATAATGTTTTTAATCGGACACAAACAGATTATAAAGGTGAATTAAAGTGTAGACCAAAATTGACATTAACTTATAAACACAAAACAACAGGCGCTTTAACTACGGTAGAGTTTGTTAGATTTAATGTTCAATCTTACGATGCACAAGGTGTTATTAATGCACCTGCAGTTGAATATGACTCATCGACTACAGATTTTATTATAAGTGGTGTACCTATAGGGGATTCTAACCTTGACATGAATGAAGATGCATGGTTTAATTCAAATAACCACAAATATACATTTTTAAACAATCAAACAAGTTTAACTTGGGATGATGAACTTGATGCAGTGGGTTCAGTTGAAAAAGAACTTTCATTAAATGCATCTCAACTTACATAAGGAGAATTGAATGGCTGATTTAAGCACAAAGACATTAAAACAAGCGCAACCGGGACTATTACATACGGATAGCACCACAGATGTGTCTGCCTTAAGTTCTAATTGGGCAGTCGTAGAGGATGGTGATGGGAATAGAAGTGGCTTATGGTTGAAAAGTTCTAGGCATGTTTCTATCGGAGACGATAACCATAAGGGAGGAACTTCAAATTACCCTTTATATATCACTTCTCTTACAAGTCAAAATGATTTTATATGTATAGAAGACCAAAACGATAATAAATATGAGATGAAAACTAATCCCGTAGGCACTATATATCATAAATGGGGTGGTTCAACAGATATAGCAAGAAATATATATTTTCAATGCGATGGTGGAGCAGGAGCAACTAGTGATGGTAAAATAATTTTTTCAGTTGGAGCAGGTGGGTATCTTGGTGGAGCATCAACAGGTACAGGTGTTACCATAACAGGGACAAATGACAATAATAATAAAAGCACAGTGTCAATTGGTGCAACTAGTACTTCAGCGATACCTAGTACAGGCACTAATATTCCTACAGCATTGACTGTTTGGGGAGATATGAAGGTTTATGGTCAAATTCGTACTGCTGAGGCTGATAATGTTTTTTATGTGGATGTTGTTAACGGTGACGATGCAGATGCAGGAACATCAGCAAAACCAATAGCAAGTATAAATGAGGTGATGACTAGAGTAAATGGTCTTAGTGGTCAAAATATAACGATATACCTATTAGGTAAAGATGATTCATCATCAGGAAATGCCTCTGATAATGGATATACTATTGGCGTAGATTGTTATCTTTATAATTGCAATTTAAAAATTAAAGGTCTAAAATACGATAATACGGAATTTGATACTTCAGATGGAGACCATGATTTACCTAGGCTTAATTTTAGCATGAATAATACTGTTACTGATAGAGGTTCTTTTGGATTTTGGTTAAATAATTGCACAGCAGATGTTTCTAATTTAAGATTAATCACACCTATATGGACAACTGATGAAGAAAAAGATGATGCTAATACAGACGCTATGTTTAAAACATTAGAAGGCAGATATTCTATAAGGATACAATATTGTAGAACCGAATTAGGAGATGTGCCTTTAATAGCAGGAGGAGAATCTGCAACAGTAGATATAACCCTGTTCAGAAATAGAATTATAAGGAGTGATGCAGGTTTAGACTATGGTACTGTAGGGCAATCAGGAGGTCAGGATAATAGTGGAACAGCAGGAGTTCCTGTGTGGAATACAGACCGTTTTGAAAATGTTGTTACAGCGTATGGTACTAAAGGTTATTTTGCTAATACTCATATGGGTAGAATTTGGATTTTAGGAGACACTGAAACATATACAGGTGGACTTGCAGGATTCTTTGGAGCATTTCCAAGCGATGATTCCTCTACTTATAGTTATACAAACCCTACGGCTAACGACCAACAAAATGGAATGCAGACATTATTTAAAAATCCAAGTTCTATTTATGTTGATACTGCAGGAACAACAGGAAAACTGCCTGTCAATTTTCAATCAAATAAAGTTACAAGTTGGTATGAATATTAAGGAGATAAATGGCTACAGATAATAATATAAAAGTTTCAGAAATCTTAAGGCACTTAAGGGCAAGGGTCGAGGATTTAAATGATTTAGGTTTTAGTAAACAGGAAAAATTAGATGCGTTAGATACTTCTCAAAGATATCTATGCTCTGTTATACATAATTATTATTTAAATAATTTAGAGGTTTCAGATGATGTTACAACAGATGGTGATGGTAAAATAACATATTCACAATTATCAAATAAAGTATTTAGAAATGATATTTTGGGAATTTCAACTGTTAGAGATGGACATCTAATGACACTAGATAATATAGAGTATGAGGATGTCGGGAGGTTGAATCATACATATCTTCAGGGGAATTTTGATTATCAAATGTGGTATAAATTTAAGGATGGTATTCATGTATATCCATCAGATTCAACTTTAACTTACACAGTATCTTATATTAAACAACCTGATATGTTTTATGACGATGAGGATGGTGAAGAAGCAACAGTATGTGATTTAGATATAGTATTATTAGACCCGTTATTAGATTTTGCAGAGGCTAATCTTTGGAAAATTGATAATAAGCAAAATAGAACAAAGATGGCTTTTGAGATGGGGGTAAATAATGTTAATCTATTAAATGAAAGATTTGCTCAAGAAAGAACTACAGGAATTAATCAAACAGGACAAGGACAGAGTCAATAATGCCTGAGATTAAAATACCATTAAATTCAGGAATTGACCAATTTTCAGATGCTGAAGAGGTTGGTTTTAATGGGAATACTGAACTTCAAAATGTTTATATTGATACCCCCGGAAAATGTACAATAAGACCATATACGAATTCGTTAACTACAATACCAAACAAACAAATACATAAAATAATAAGATGGTCTAATCCTGATATTCCTTTTAATGGATTTGGTTGGGTTATTGTTTGCACAGATACTGAATATAATAGCGCTAATGGTTTAACGCCAAACGCAAAAACTATTTATATTACAAATAGGGATTTTAATCAATTCCATTTAATTACATCGATAGAATCCGGAACAGTACCAAAGAAAATAGAAATACTAGAAAATGTTGCTTTATTTACTATGGGGACAGGTGAAGATGCTATAAGATATCAATGGATAAACAATTCTTTTTATCAAACATTGTTTTATTATAAGGATTGGTTTTTAGATATAGGTAGACCTTTTAATAGTTTTGCTAATATAAAAAGCATAACAGAAGAAACATCAGGGGGAACTTTAGCATCAGGAAAATATTATTTTTACAAGGTTGTTCCTATATTTGATGGTCGTCAAGTATGTCCACTTCCTAATACTTACCAATATGCTGTTTCGAGTAATGATAATAGTAGATTTAAAATAAAATTAGAAATAGATATAGAAGATTTTAATCCTAGGTGTTCTTCTATCGATGTTTATAGAGCCGAGGGGACAAATGAATTAGAAACAAATTTAAGTTATTATAAAATAAAATCTGTTTCTACATATAGACCTATAGAGCAAGATGGTGGAATACTAGACAATTCTAATGTAGGTAGAACTATAGCAGATAATGTTGCTTACTACAATGCTACAACTTCAACACCTTATACTAAAGATGATTGGATTCCTATTTTAAATCCAACTTTAAATGATACTACAGAGAGAATTGACTTTTCTGACCCAAATGATATAACCCCTAAAACTAGGTTATTTATGTATCCATACTCAGGATATGTTTCAAATTCACATGCGCCATTTGAAGAATATAAGATTCCACAGCAATATAAAGAGGGAGAAGGGGGAAGCAAACCCAATGAACATCAAATTTGTTCAGGTAATAATGATAATATGTGGGGGAAAAAGGCTTATCCTGTTTCAGGGTATAGTCATAATGATACTGCAGTTACTACTGATAAAGCAACAGACACATTAAATTTAGATGCAAAAATAAGAACGCTTGACGAACATTCAGAAGGAGATAAAAGTTATCTTTTAGTTAGTCGTACAAATAAAATTAAAAATGGGCATTTTATGACTAGAGCAGGATGGAGTCAGGGCGATACTGCACCTGTAGGCTCAAGTGAAACTAATTATAATCTTACATCACATTCATCTTGGAATTCATCCACAGCACCATGGAATAGTTGGTATAATTTTACGCCTGTAGATGGAGACGACTCGATGTGGAATATTCATACCGGATGGGAACAAAGAATGAGTGGTTTAAGGTTAGGTTTTCATAGTGATTTAAATGGTGGCGCTCAAACAGGCAATAATGCTGTTGCACAAAAATTCACACTTACATCAGGTACAACATATTATTTTCAATATGCTTTTACATGGACATCACTAGGTAATTTGGGTAATAATTGGAATCCTCAATATTTTAATGTAAAACTTACAAAACCTGATGGGGGATGGGATAATAGTTCTCATGATTGGACAAATATGAACAGCACAAACGCCATTCATTATAAATCATACGGTCGGTCAGGATATAGAAAAGAAGGTTGGGTAGGTGATGCTAATTATAGTTTTTCTCATGGCGCACCTCATAAATGGTGGTTATATTCAAATACATTTGACTGCACTGAAACAGGTGATTATTATATTAATTTTTGGATGCACTGTGGTAATGGTGTAGGGACTAAGATAATATCAGGATATGGTGCAGGACACTCTATTAGAGTAAGAGATGTTGTTGTTGCAGAATGTGATGGTGGTCGTGCTAATTATTATGGTGGTCATCAGACTCTTATACCTAAAAATTATACAAATTATGATGCAGATACAACTTCTGCAGAAATTTCTGACCATGATTATTTAGGTGGAACTGCATTTATTGGTGAGGAAAAATTTAATGTTGTGGATAATATAAATACTATTTTTACATTATCATCACCTATACCAAGTTCACTTATGGGGACTACTTCTGAAGCCATAATTACGAAAGGCGTGTCAGCCACAAAAACATCAGGAAGTGATGGTCGTGAAAAAATAGAAGTAGAGGTTATAGATATTGGGTATACAGCATTAGATAAACACCCGACACATGAAATTCCTATTAATGTTAAATATGAGTTTTCACAATACATAGAAGGTAGAATGTTTGTCGCTGATTGTAGATATACAAATGAAAATAATGATGATGTAGAACAAGATAGAAATTTAGTGTTATTTTCTGAGTTAAATCAACCAAATGTAATACCCGTCACTAATTATATAAAAGTTCAAGATAATCAAGGTGGATATATAAAAGGATTATCAGAATTATCAGGAAATTTAATAGTTTTTATGGAAAATAGCATTTGGAGATTAAATGTTCCAAATACAGACCCTAGTAATTGGTCTTTGGTAGAAACAAGTGGAAGTTTAGGATGCACATCTGAATCAAGCATATTATCTTTTGAGGGTGGTATTTTATTTGCTAATAAAGATGGTTTATATTTAATGACTTCTAATTTTATACCACAAGAAATAAGTAAACCTTGGAGAAAGCATTATCAAGAAAATTATAAAGATAGAACATCTATCCATTACTGTCCTAAATCTAAAATGTTATATATAAATCAAGATGACCCTTATATAACTTGGGTTATGGATGGTGGCGCTGATAAGCCTAGTTGGTTATCTTTAAGAGAATTAGGCAATGGAGCAGAATTAAATGGATGGTCAGGCTTTATGAATGATGAAACATCTAAACCGTTCTTTTATGAAAATAGAGGAGATTCATCTGTTGTAGGAGAACTAGAGGCTAGAAAAGGTAATAATAAATTAAAATTTGTAAAAAGAACAGGATGGATAAGGTTGGGTGACCTTCATTTATCTAAAATGATTAGGCGTGTTAATATAAGATATAAAAATAAATATACAGGAACAGGGTTAGCACCAAATTTATACATATGGGTTAACGGAAAAGGTTTTGAAGAAAGTGATTTAGAATATTCTTTGAGTGGCGATTCTTTATTTCAGGATAAAACAGGTGCTGAGGCTATTGCATCAGTAAGAGTTGGTGTGAGATGTAAGTATTTTGCGCTTGAAATTGGTAGAAGTTTTGGTACAACTGATGATATAATATCTACTGATGAAGATTTATTTGAATTATTATCATTGGAGGTAGAATGGGAATAATTAAACCTGATTTAGATAAGGTTAATAACACAATAAATCCTGAAGTTGTAAATAAGGCTGTTCAGATATTAGAAAAAAGAATATTATATTTAGAAAATGCAGTTCATGGTACAGGAGCAAAAAGTGATAAATTAAAAGTATTAGGATTAGAGGAAAGTTTAAACGGATTATCATTTAAAAAATATGATTCCGGTGAATTTTCTGCAACCATGAGTGGCTCAGGAGATAAGTGGACAAAAACACATGGATTAGGTGCAGTCCCTTCGTTTGTTACTGTTTGGGGTCAGTTTTCAGGGGAAAGTTATTGGATTCAGTTATTATGTCAACCCCTAAATTCCTCGCCATTAAAAGCACACACAGGTCATTCAGGTGGCGACCCTAGTAGTAGTCCTCAGGGATGTTCGAGTGTAAAGGCAACAAGTACCTCTATAACATTTAATAACGACCAAAGTCCTTCGGGTTCACTATTGGTTGGGAGTAAAGGAATTGACGATATAAATAAATGTAGAGTTGTTGCTCTATTATTTTAATTAAGGAGAAATTATGAATTGGAAAAAATTAGTAGACAGATGCAGTTTATTTGTAGATGGAAATAGAAACCTATTACTAAACCTTTTACATGAGGCTGAAGAGGAGTTAACAAGAAGTTGCAATATATTTGAAGATTTTAAAGAATATACAATTGATGCAACAAATCAAAATGTAATTTCACTTCCTTCAGAGAACGAATCCATGAATGATGACCTTTCACAACATCAAGGTTCTGTGTTTAAAAAGGCTATAGTTGTATTGCATAATGGTCTTAAATTAAAAGCAATGCATGAATATGATTTTACATACGATAGTACTAATTCAAGATACAATGGGACACCAATAGGATATTCTATTAAAAATGATATTTTAAATTTATCTCATATACCAAGGATAGGCGATAAAATTAAGATTGTATATTATGGTATAGTATATGACCATGAAGGTCTTGAGCCATCTATTCCAATCCAATTTCATAAAGATTTATGTCATTATGCATGTTTTATGGCTACTATAAAAACCAACCCAAATCTAGCATCTGTTCACATGCAATTATGGACAGATACTATGAATAGAGTTTCGGTTGAAGAGGGTGATAGAGATTTGGTTTATACAGTAAGAGAGGAGATTTAATATGTGGTGGTTAAAACCTGTAATTAGTGGTGCAATTGGAATGATTGGTGCAAGTCAACAAAAAGCACCACCTAAATATAAAAGAACAGCAGATGAAGAAACAATGGTTACTGCATTAGAGGATAAAGCAAGAGATGGATTTAATGTAGATGAGAGATTAAGACAAAGGTCTAGACCTGTTCTTGATATTGCATCAAGTCAAAAAGGAAGTACTTTAGGTAGAGCAATAGGAAGGGGAATGCAAAATTCTATAATAACAGAACAATTATTATCAAAGGTCGATAGGGAAACTCAAGATAAAATTTCTGCTATGTCTAATGAGATTGCAATACAAAACCAACAATATAAAGACCAAGCAGAGGGTAAATTACATAGTTTTTATCAACAAGAAGGTAGTGCAATAAGACAAAATGAAGCAGATATAGTTGCACATGGAAACCAAAAAAGAGCAACTCAAATGAGTGCCTTATCAGGTATGGCGTCAGGGTTGTTATCGGGTACTTGGGAAAGAGATACACTTACAGGTGAGGGATGGGATTATAGTCCACCAAATATGACCCCTGAAAGCACTACTCAATACGATGAGAGTTGGTTAATTCAGCAGATGAATCAAGCAAGTTTAGATAATGACACTGATGAATTTACTAGATTGCACGGTATATATAGGCAATTATTCCCGAGCAGATAAGTAATTAAGGAGGCAAAATGTCAACAGACAGTACACAGGTACAATTTACATTAAACGAAGAGGATGTTCAAGACCCTTACAAAACCATAGATTGGTTTGAAGGTTGGGAACATCCTGAGAATTTTGAAAACTATATCTTTAAAGAGTATAACGATATGACATATGGTGTAGATAATAAAACCCCCTTTGTTTTACAAATTCCGGGATTTAATGAAAATATTGGGACTCAAGATGAATGGGTCGCAAAACAATTAGAGAAAGATTCAATATCTCAAAGCACTCACATGAATTATTGGAGTCTTTATGATGAGTATGGTGATAGGTATAAAGAATTTCTCAAAATGATACAAAACCATAATAAAACACAAGCAGGTAAATACAGATTAGTACTTCCTATGCACCCTAAAGATGATGGAGCAGGTAATCAAATATATACATATGCTTTTGAGGGAAGTCCTACTAATAAAATAACTACGCTTGAAAATTCAATTCAGTCACATTATAAAAAGTCTAAATTAGTTTTAAATACAAAGACGGGAGAATATGTTGAACCTGAAGTTTTAGTTAAAGAAGAAAGAGAGCAAAATAAGTTAGATTTGTATGGAGATGAATTATTCCCAATTTGGAAAAAATATTACGAGAATCTCAGTAAATTCTCTGAAGATTATGAAGAGTGGAAAGATAAAATCAATTTAGATTTAGTTAAAAAGGGAGATGATGTTCCTTCTTATTTACAAGATGACGCTGTTGGCTCTGATGAGGCATCTTTGAATTGGGCAAATTTCAATCAACATGCTAAGGTTTTTTTTACAGAAGACACTAAACAGGCAGGTTTATATGTTGATGAATTATTTGGCGTTAAGGGAGTTACAGCGTCAACTATGCCTTCAATAAAACTTGAGGCAGGTCACAAACAGTTATTAGAGTGGGTTGTTGCTAATCTTAAAAACGGAGCATATTATAAAACAAACAGTAGTTTAAGAGACGATATTTCTAGGATAGAAGGTATACTTAAAAAACAAAATGACCCCGGATTTATAATGTCTATAGATATTCATAAAAAAGACGAATTAGAAAATGCTGAAAGTTGGGGTATTGGTGAGGCTATAGCAACTAGCAGTATAAAATTCATAGGATTGATATCAGGAAAAGATTCAGCAACAAGACTTAGCCATGTAAAGGACTATAAAACATATAAATCTTTCGTCCGAAGAGTTCCTGAAACAATAGATAGAATTACCAAAAATTTAAGTAACTACACAGTTAATGGTAGAAGACCAAATAAAGTAAGGATGTTTGTAGACAAAAACCCTAGTTTAAGTTCAATTCAATACATGATAGGAAGTCCTGTGTCTTACACTGCTCATAATGGTTTCAAGGTGGCGTTTAATGATTTATTAGCAATTCCTTTGTTTGAAGACCTTACAAACGAATGGTATTATGAAAATCATGATGCAGTGGGTTTTGATAAATTGGATTTTGCTTATTGGCTAAGAAGTCATCCTGACCCAAAATATTCATCTACAGACCCTGATGATGATTTTTTCTCATATTACGAAATATTGCATATGGGTTATAGTGCTTGGAAAGATGACCCTGCGAATAGTCCTATAGGTCACAATAACTATCTTTCAACAATGGAATTTACGCAAAAGGACTTACAAGACTATTCATCTATAACAAATAGTATAAATAGATGGAAGTTGTTTGAAGAGAGGTATGGTAAATCTAAAGGGGGATTTTTAGAATTTATGTGTACAAATTATCCACAGGTAGCCATTAACATGTATCAACTGCATTCAAATCTAAGAAATGTTGAGAATTATATGACTTCAGGAGATTTTATTAATGTACTACCACCTGCACAAGCAAATAGAATTCCTATTTTGTTAACAGAAATATATGGTATTACAGATAACAATGATAACCCTTGGGATTGGAAAAATATGTCTAGCCAAGAGGCAGAATTTTTAGAAAAAAAACCTGAAATGTTCGATGATTTATATACACCACCACCTGCGAGTAATTGGTAATGGGAAAAATATTAAAGACAATATCTGAAGACTTAAAAGATTATTCAAATATAGGTTCATTTGAAGAGGCGTTTAATTTAGCATTATCTGAACTAGGTGTTAATAGAGAGTTTATTTATAACGGTGAAGTATATTCAACAATAACAGAAAACGATAGAAATAGTCGTTGGATTAACAAAATTCCATCTGATGGAATATGGAAGATTGATTTTAATGATGGTGATAAACTGTATAAGTTTATGGGTAATGAATGGACTCAAATTAGTGAAGAAGACGGTAAACTAATACCTATAAACTTTGCAAAAACTTCCTCAAATAACGGTGTAGTAGAAAAACCTATAGATACATCTAATCCTAATAACCAAACTACTCAGGAGGTTGTCTTTTCAACTATAATGAATATTGATGACCCTAAGTATGATGATGTAAAAGAATTATTAAATCAAGGAAGATATGATGATGCTTGGAATGAATTAACAGCAATCAATGAAGAATTTGAATTAATTGTTGGTGATGAGAATTTAGACCAAGAAGCAGTTTTTAATCCAAAAATAAATAAAGAAACAGGTGAAATTCAGCCACATTATGATTCTAATTATCCGTTTTACGGTATAGACCAAATACAATTTGCCGAGGGTTTTATACCTCTTTCTCAGGGAACTTTTACACCTTGGGATAATGAACATTTATCTAAATATGGACAAAGAAAAGAAGGTCATTATATTTTAGTTAAATTTGAAGATGACACAGTAGACCCTTCAAAAGCAATAAGGCAATCATACGAATCAGTAAGTGATGATAAAATATTTAATTTTCTAATGTCTATGCCGAATACAAAAGATGATGCTCAAAGACTTGGCTTGGGTGATAGATGGGATGAGGTTGAAAAATATCATGATGAAGGATATAGACTTGTAACCACAACGGGTGATGTCGAAAAAGGTTACGCAGAGGTAGAGATACATAGAAATTTATTTGAGGTTGAAGCAGGTATAATTGAATGGGGTTTTATGAAATCATTTAATGAATGGTTTTTTGAAGGGGAGTGGGTTTATGATGCGCCAATAGTGGGAAGTTTTAATGAGTATTCAAGAACAGTTAAGATTGCAGAGGCTCTTCAAAGAGTTGAAGATGGTACTGCAGATGGAACTGATATGATGCTTTTAAAAGATGTATATGACAAAAGTCGTAGAGATTCAAATTGGGGAACGATGTTTGCAAACGGACTTCAGGAAGTTATAGGATTTGCAGTTGATTTAAGAATGACAAGGGGTCTTCAAACATTTTCTACAAAGATTTCTCAAAAAGCAATTACAAAGATATTAACAAAACTTACATCAAAGGGTGGAAAGGAATATTTAGACACGCTTCTTGTTAAATATGGGACAAAAATTACTTCTAGGGGTATAGGTATAGGGGTGCAGTCTCAAGTAGGTTTTATAGGTCATCAAATGTCAGGTATTGCAGATAAAATGTTACCACATTTTGAAATAGGTACTGACATGGATGGTGAATTATATGCAATGATTACATCCGATGGGATGAATATGATGGATGCATATTTATATACATCTGCTGAAAATTATATTGCTATTTGGAGTGAGCAATTAGGCGAACATATGGTTAAAATTAGTCCTATGAGATTTGAAATTGCATCTAGAATAGGGTTAACAGATTTATTGAAAAAATTAAACCCAAACATGACCAATAAACAATTAAAGGAATTGCTTAGTAGATATGGTTATCAAGGTGTTTTTATAGAGATGTTGGAGGAGGAGGCTGATAGAGGTGCTAGGGGTGTGCTGTATGAAGCAGACACAAGACTTTTTGAAAGAGAAGGAAATCCTACATGGGAATACAAATTGCCTACCTTAGAGGAATGGACTTCAACAATGGCTACATTTATTGTCAGTCCTGTTAAAATGGGAATAACCGGATTAAACTATACATTTAATTATAGAAATATTCAAATAGCAAGAGATGTGGCTAATAGAGAACTTACAGATACATCAAAAGAAAGAGGTAAAAAATTTCAAGGCAGGGATTCTGTTAAAGCAGTAAACAAAGCATATGAAGATGGTTTAATTTCTGAAAATACTAGAAACTATATGTATATAATATTAGATTCCCCCGGAAATGAAACTTTTGATGAAAATGGTATTTTGGAAATATTTGACACTGAGAAAAAAATTACTAAAGATAAATATGTAGAAGATATAATGAAAACCACCGGCATGAGCAAGGCAGATGCTGAGGGTCTTTGGTTTCAGTTTTTAACAGGAAGATTAGATTTAGATGGAGAATACAGGGGTTATGATGTTAAGAATATTTTAGAAGTTAGTATTCTTGGTAGGACTCGTATAGATATGGATGAGGGTGCAAAGAAAGTTCTTGTTCATCTTTTTACAGGTGCTAATGAATCAACTATAATAGAAGAATTTTTAGGTTATCAATATAGAACCATGAATAATGAAGAGTGGGTTGCTTTCAATGAGGCTTATGAAGAGTATGTAGCAAGTGGAGGAAGATTAAGACCTGAAGAACTTTTTGAAAAGAAGGGTGTTGATTATATTATGGGTAATGCTGACTTTGTTCAACATCCATTTCTACAAATATGGGATGCAGTTAAACAAGATTTTGGAAGTTTTATAAATGAAATTAAAGGCAAGTCAGGTATGAACCTTCCTGACAATGTTACATCTATGTATGAAAATATGTTTGTCGTGGATAAAGCAGAGTCACTTGATGAGCCTATTGTTAGAAATATAAATACAAATATAGATATTAATGAAGTGAGCGATTTAGATGGAGATTCATATCAAATAAAAGTAGTTCCAACAAAGAAAGTTGGAATAAAACTAGCCAACAAATCTATAATTAATCCTGCTAACCAAGACAAACCCACTTATGAGAAAAAAGTTGTTAACAGGGGAATTTTACAAGGATTTAGGAATATATTGGATGCAGTTAACAAGGGCAACATTAACATAGAGGGCGCTAGACAATGGTATAACGAAGAAACCCAAGGCGCTTTTGATGTATTAAAACAAGAAATCCCTGAATTAAAAGACGACCCTGCTTTAGAAGTATTTGCTAAAGTTGTGTTGGCTATCACATCTAACGGTCAAAATGTAAGAGTTAATTGGAATCAGGCTGTTGAACTAGTTAAAGATTACTTGCGAGATGGTAGTTTTACTATTGGTTCAAAACTTGTTGTAGCAGACAAAGATAAAACAATAAGACCAATGAGAGGAGATTCTTTTAAAGTCCTAAAGGGAGAAGAGTATGTAGATGAGGCTATTGTAACTAGAAACATAGAAGGAAAAGAAATTTCTACAGGGGGAATTAGAAGTAAAAATGTAGGTGGAACTCTTTTATTAATACAAGACCTTATACAGAAAAAGGGAATGTCGGGTGCAATGAGATTTTTATTGGAAAAAAACAATGGAAGAATTATTGGCGATGAGATGGGTTTTAATAATATAACAAAAGAGGGTGACCATTTTGGCGCTGAAAGAATAGGTGAAAAAATAGGTGCATTCTTCTTAAATTTAAATGGGATAAGTGATTTACCAACCTTTGATTTATGGTGGTCTCGTACTTGGAATAGATGGATGGGTACACCATTAAATAAACAGGGTACAGAATTACAAGACTCACCTAGAAATAAAGCAGAGAGAAGGTTAATGACAAATGTTTTATTTTCTTTGTCTGATAGATTGTCGTCTGTATTTGGTGTTGATATAAACCCACAAGATGTTCAAGCATTACTATGGTATTATGAAAAAGATTTATATATTAGGTCAGGTGCAACGCCATCTGATTTAGTTAGTTTTAAAGATGTAGCAATAGAAAGACAGGAGACTATAAATGAAAAAGAAAGACAACTTATCGAATCTACCTCACCCGAAGGTATATCAAAGTCTTTACAAGATGAAAGAGATGGGGATATTAGAACCTCAGAACAGGAGTACAGTGATAGAGATATTGAGGCAAGAGATAAAAAGGCTAGAGAAAGTGTTCGGAAAGGAGATTCTTTCCAAATAAAAGCATTTCATGGAACAAATAATCCTTTTATAGATTTATTTAATCCTGATGCAGTTAAGAGCCATCAAAAGATAGGGGATGTGCAAGGTTGGGGAACTTATTTTGCAGAGGATAAATTATTGGCTAAATGGTATGCAAAACTAAGGGCAGATAATGTTCACCCTCAAGATAAAGAAGAGGTTGATGGAAAACCCACTGTATATGAAGTAATTGTACACAAAGGGAAAAAGCCAAATCAGTATGATTATCTTCAATGGGAAGACACGCCATCTCAAAAACAAACAGAAAAAATATTACAAGCATTTTTAAATGATTTTTCTGCAGAAGAGATGCAACATGTGGTTGACTTATATAGAACACTTCAAACAGGCGAATCAATAAAAGTTCCATCATTTCATTGGAATCCAAAAACAAACGAAATCAATCAATTTAATGTAAGGGCTACTTGGATAGGTCAAGATATTTATGACCTTGTTGCAAGTATATATGCAAAAAGAAATTTTTTACAAGTTGAAGAAAAAAATGCTCAATCTGTAATAGGTGATGCTAGAAAAGAAGCATCTATGTTCTTTTTAGAAGCAGGTATTGATGGTATTAATTTTATAGCAGGTATGAGTCCTAAAGGTGTCAAGGGTATGTCTAAAGGGATTGTGGTTTTTGATGCTAATGAGATAGATATACAAAACAGAGAATCTTATCAATTAAAAGTAACAAAACAAAAACTTGACTATTCAGCAGAATCAACCTATCAATATTTTTATCAAGGGATTGTTGATAAATTTGCAAGAATATTAAATATACAAGATACCCTTAGGCATTTACCTAAAGATTTAAATGTATATTTAGAATTGGTAGCATTCCCCGGAAAATCTAAATATTTAGTTGAACAAATAAATGTTGTTGCAGAAAAAATATTCAAAGCAGTAGAGCGTTCAGGTTTTAAAGTTTCTGAACTAGAAGATTTTTTATATGCTAAACATGTAAAAGAAAGAAACACCACAATAAGAGAGCGAACAGGTGGTAAAGATAACGAGGGTTCAGGTATGAGTGATGAGTGGGCAGATGAAATACTTGATAAATACACAGGAACTCAAATAGAAAAAATAGCAGAAAGATTTCAAAAACAAATAGTTAGAAAGAATTTACAGGCTCTTAAAAGTGCAGGTCTAATTACAGAAGAAGAATTTATAGAGTTAAATGAGAGATGGAAACACTATATACCTTTAAAAAACAGAAAGGGTATTAAAGGAATTCAAGATAGAATGAGAATGGGGCAAGGATTTAGTATAGTTGGAAATGAATACAGAAGAGCCGGTGGAAGAAAGGGCGTCAGGGCAGACAATGTTATCCTTCATGCTATTGCAGATTATCAAAATACTATAGTTCGTATAGAAAAAAATAAAATAATGAAAAAACTAGGTAGGTTGGTTGAAAAAAATCCTAGTGATTTGTGGAGCGTTAGAAAGGTTAAGTATAAATTAGTAAAACCTATTTGGGATGATGATGGTAATTATGAACATCCTGAAATGGATTTAAAAGACAATGAAGTAGGGTTTAGGGATATTGTTGACGGTAAGGTCGTTCAATATGTAATAGAAATTAATGATTTTTCAGACAGTATTTTTAAATTTGAAAAAGGAAGAAACCCATTGTTATCATCTATTAAGAATATTGGGGTGTCAAAAAGTATACCTGTATTAAATAAATTAAATGGTTGGCTTAGAACTGTATATACAACTTGGAATCCTGACTTTATTATTTCAAACTTTGAAAGAGATATACAAACAGCATTTTATAATCTTAATATTGATTATGACCCCAAAATGACTGCAAGGATAATGCTAGATGTTAGAAAGGCATTAGCAGGTGTTTATAAATCTGAGCGTGGTTATGAAAAAGTAACTGAGTGGATGAAAATCTACAAAGACTATAAGAAAAATGGTGGTCAAATGGGTTGGTTTGATTTAGATGGTATAGAGGAAAAATTAAGAAAACTTGAAAAGGATATTAGAATCTATACTGAAAAAGGTCAAACTAGAAGAAAAATTCAAGCAATAGGTAAATGGATAGAGGATGTTAACCAAGCAATAGAAACAGGTGTAAGATTATCAACATATAACACAATGCTAAATAATGGTATGTCTAAAAAAGAGGCTATTCAGGTAGCCAAAGACCTTACTATTAATTTTAACCGTAAAGGTGAGTGGGGTTCAATGATAAACAGCCTATATTTATTTTTCAATGCCGGTGTTCAGGGTGCTGTAAATGTTGGTAAGAGAGCAATGACCCCCGGTGGTGGTGCTGTAGCAGGAACTCTATTTGCAATGGGTTTTATAAATAGTTGGTGGAATAAGCAAATGTGTCCTGATGGGTATAATCATCAAATATCAGATTATAAGAAAGATAATTATTTAATATTTATGAAACCTGATTGTACTGTTGGTTTTACATTAAGAATGCCTTATGGTTGGGGAGTTTTTAAAGCCGTGGGAAGTATTGCTGAGGATTATGGTGCAGGAGACTCTAGTTTAGGTGAGTCAACAGCAAGAATATTTGCAAGTTTTACTAATTCTTTTAACCCTTTTGGTGGTGCTAATCTTTCTCAAATGGTTACGCCTACATTTTTAGACCCTATATTTCAATTATATACAGATACAGATTTTAAGAATGATAATATATATCCAAAGTCTTGGGGTTACGAACATGTTCCTAGATATAGCCTCTACAAGAAGAACACATCACCAACATATATAAAAATGGCTAAATTTTTAAATGATATATCAGGTGGTAGAGGGCAGACAGAGGGATTAATAAGAGTAGCACCTGTTGAACTAGAACATTTTGCTAACTTTTTTGGTGGTGGTGCATTAAACTTTTTAGATGATGCTCTTGTTACAGGTAAGAGTTTAATTACCGATAGAAAACTTCCAACCCTAAGGAATAGTGATAAAACAAATTGGGGTAAAGTTCCTTTTGCAGGGCATCATATTACAACAGCAAATCCATATGTTTCTAAAGGTAAAATTTATGATTATTTAAATACTGCCGATACAGAAATGTATAATGAAAGAGAACATGAAGAATTTGTAAACCTTCTTCAAATTGCAATTGAGAATGGTGTATTGGGTATAGATGAGGCGTTTGGGAAAAACCCTGAAGATATAGATGGAGATTTAATGCCTGATGTTGGAGATGGTGGTATGTATAAAAAGTTTAGAGATAAGCAGAGGCAGGTATTTAGGTCTATTAAATACGATACTAATAAATTTGAATATGAGCCTGAATAATGGAAAAAGAAACTATAGAAGGAATAATTGGCGCTAATATATCTGTATTGATTTTATTATATATATCTATTATGTTGCGAGAAATCCTTCAAAGTATAATAGTTGGTGTTATTTGGAGGTGGTTTACACACCTAGAAGAAGATGATGTTGTATATATACATTGTGGAAAAAGAAAATGTAGAATACAAAAGTTAGGTATAGTAAATGTTTCTATGTTTACATATGACACAAAAGCAAAATTAATTATGAGTTATAAAGCATTAGAAGAGTTAGGAATTGAGAAAAAATTACCAAACGGAAATGGGGGTAGTTAAATGTCAGGAAACGAAACGCCTAATATAGTTAAAACACAACAATATAATTATATAGGAGGAGAAAGGTCTTTTGGAGATGAAAACTCAGGCACTGATGTTCAGTTACAATTTACAAACCTTCCTGATTCTATTGAAACCGTTGAACAAAAATATGAATTCAATAAGAAAAACCCATACTTAGGAATGAAAATACAAATCGATGATGCTAAGGTGGGTAAAGATTTTTTTAAATTTTATCACAACCAATATGGTCAATATATACCAAACATACATAATGAGTATATTATAAAAGAGGGGAAAGAAGGTGATGTAAATTATATGTACTACATACCTCTTCCATATAGAGATATCCCTTCTAGGTTTCAACAGGATAAATGGATAGAATTTACAAAAAAACATGATGTAGAAAATATAATAGGGTATGTCCCTGTAGATGAGTGGGACTATAGAGTTAACCTTATAAAACAAGGAAAAATGAGACAGTGGAACGGTCATAAAAGCGTTATGGAAATTATGTGGGAATATGACCAAGTACCAATAGAAGATATGAAATCAAAGTCAGTTCCTGAAAATTATAATGATTATAGTTACCCTACAAATGAATATCCGGAGGAATAGATGATACAAACATTATTATTAAAGGCAATTATAGATGGAGTGATGAAGCATATTGAAAAAGCATCAGATAAAAGAATTGCAAAGACTCATGATAGAAAAATTAAAGAATTAGATAAGAGGGTTAAAAAACTTGAGCGACAAAAAAAATAAATATGATTGGAAATACCTAATGTCTTTACCTAAATACCAAAGAGATTGGGAGATAAAGAAAATGGCTAAAAAAGAAAAGGAAGAAGATGAAGTTAAAAGACCAAATAAGTGATTGGGTTATTGCTAAAATAAAAGACCCTGAAACAAAAGATAAAGTAATTCAAAAATGGAATGACTCAGTTAATATACCTATACTAAACGAAAAGACTGAAGAAAAAATATTTACTGCTATATACGATTCTATCGTCAATGTATTTGAGGATGTTTTAAAAAAGTAAAATTATTTTCTTGTTTAAAAGATTTGGTGTGCTTAAGTTTATAGCAACACACAGGGGGGTGATTAATGAAAGACAAGATTAAAAAAGAAAACATTTATACAGTACACGGTAGAGTTAATTCTAGTACTAAAAAACCCTATACTGAAATCAAAAAAAATGGTGAGCATTATTGTTATGCACCTTATAGTTTATTTGCATCACACATGAAATCAAAAAGGGTGGAAGTTTAATGCATTTAGTATTACATGATTATGTTTTATATAATGAGGAACTAACATTGCAGGAAAAGTGTATATACTCTTATATAGAAGGATTTCATGACACAGCAGAAAAAACATTCTATGCATCTAATAAGCACTTAGCAAAATTAATGAATGTTAGTACAAGAAGAATTTCTTCCATTATATCTAAATTAGATAAAAAGGGTTATATACATATATCTTATACATATGTTGATGGGACTAAAGAGATTAAAAATAGATGTATATCCTTAAATCCAAGTGTTTTAGGTTTAATGAAAAAGGGTGTTGAAGAAAGTTTCAAGGGGGGTGTAGAAGAAAAGTTCAAAGGGGTGGTGAATAAACCTTCTAGTAATAATAAAGAAGAAATAATAAAGAAGAAAGAATTGTTCGAGTCTTGGTGGAATCTTTATAATTACAAACACGATAGAAAGGGGTCAGAGCGTAAGTTTTATAAATTAGATTGTGAAACTATATCTAAAATAATGGAGCATACAAAAACTTATGTTAAAAACACTAATACAAATGGCGTTTATCCTTGCCGTAGACATCCTTCTACTTATCTTAATAATGAAACTTGGAATAATGATATTGTTCAAGTAGATAAGGAAGTAGATTCTATTGATATGTCTGAGTTTAAAAGAACAACAAATGGACATTTAATAGGCTATTGTCATGAGTGCAATGGAGAGAGTATGTTTTATAAAGAGTGGGATATCAAAAAAGGAACTTCATGCAAATGTAATTCAAAAATTCATCCAAAAAGGAAGGTTGCTTAAATGGACTTAAAAGATAACCCTATTTATAAGAAAATAGACACGCAAGAACAGTTTTATAAGTATTTAAAACTCTTGTTTGAGGATTTGGAATTTATAAAATCAGATAAGATTTTTTTAGAAAAACAAAATCAAAAACTACAAAAAGAAATACAAATGCAGGGGTTAAGAATTCATAAATTAGAGGAAAGACTTGAAGAAAAATCAAAAGGAAAGTATTGCTCAAAGCCATTAAGTGATATTCAAAAAATGACTGATGATTTTGCTAAATGGTTAGAAGAAAACGAAAACAAAATAGGGGGTGAAAATGACACCGAAACAACTGATAAAAAAATATAAATTAGAAAAGGGTATTCACGCAGATTATTATGAACACTTTCAATCTAAAAAAACTGTATTAACTCACAGGGCATGTGAAAAGATAGCAGGAATTGAAGGTATTATAATGAAGGCTATACAAGTATTAAACTCTGAAAGAGATTTTGCTAGGTTTTTAGTTACTATGGAACTAGGAGAAAAAACAATATCTTCTGTAGGTGAGGCAGATAATAAAAATTGCAAAAATATGTATTATGGATGCATGGCTGAGAAAAGGGGTGTAGACCGTTGTGTACTTAAATTAATAGATGCACATGAATTTGCTTTTTCTGAGGTAGATTTTGCAGACCATAATGCACAAAATTTTGAAGTTAAACCCACAGCAACGCCAAGTGCTAAAGTAGAGGAATCCACAGAAGATTCACCCCCTTCATCCTCTACTGCTTGGCGTAATGAAAAGTTTAAGCCATTAGATACTAAAATAAAGAATATAAGTAATGATGATTGTAAATTTTGGCGCAAAGCAGATATATCTGATAAGCGTTCTGCCGAATTAATACAGTTAGAATTTCAGTATAGGCTCAAAAAACATAATGAAAGTAGGGGGGAAAAATAATGTACGAATATTTAGATACATCTAATGGTAGATGGGTGCAGGTTTCAGATAGCCATATAGTTGCATCTGTTACAACAATATTAGGTATTATTAATAAGCCTTTTTTAACTGAGTGGAAATTAAAGCAAGGATTTAAAGCAGATATGGAATTGCAAAAGGCAGTTGATTTAGGTAATGTTTGTCATGATATTATGGAGAGACTTGTTAATGGAGAGGATATTGATTGGACAGATGAGAATCATTATCACATAAGAGGTAGGAAATTAAAAATAAGCAGAGGAATGTTAAAATCTATTATATCATTTGTTGAATGGTGGAACAATGGAATACCTAAAAAAGTGGTTCAAACAGAAGTGCATCTTTATAATGAGAAAAGAAAATGGTGTGGAACTGCTGATTTGGTTTGTGATATTTGGGATGATAAAAAAGGTGTTTGGGAAAGGTGGTTAATTGATTATAAAACATCTAATCAATTATCAGAAAATGTAGACCTTCAATTAACGGCTTATTCTATTTTATATAATGATTATAACCCTGATAAGCCTGTTGTAAGAATTGGCGCATTGCATTGTAAAAAAAGTTGGATAAGAGCAAATACATGTAGCGCTAATTTAAAGGAGTTTAAAATATCATCTGATGTTTGGGAAGGTATAGTTAACGCATACTATCACTATAACCCAAAACCAAGAATGAAAAGTGAATTAACTAGAACATTTCAATTAAAGGAGTACAATGAAGAACAAATCATCGAAGAAAAAAAAGAGTAATATATATCCACAGTTTGTTGCTCATGATGGAACTATTTTTCGTACTATGAAAGAATGGAAAGAATACTTAGATAAACATCCTGAGGAGATACCCTTTTAATGTATAAAAGACCTATATATGAAACATCTGAGCATCTGAAAAGGGAGTATGCAGTAAGAGACATAATCCAAAAAAAATGGATATGTAAATTAGAAAAACTTCCTAGAAAAGATATCATAGATTATGCTATATGTAGGCAGGGTGGTATTTGTGGTTGGGTTGAGATTAAATGTAGAAAACAAGAATATACATTAAGCACACACTTAATGATAAGTATGCATAAGATAAACCATGGTAGATTTATTTCAGACTCTACAGGGTTACCGTTTTTCTTGGTTGTTAAATTTAATAGAGATATTTACTATTATAAAGACAATAGAGAAAATCATGAATTAAGGTGGGCAGGTAGAATTAAAAGTCAAAGAGATGATGAAGACTTAGAACCATGTTATTTTATAGAAATAGGATTATTTAAAAAATTATGAGATTAAAACTATATAAAAACAAACAAGATAGAGATACGCTAAGAACTGAATGTATTGAAAAGGGATTTACTGAAAGCAAATTAGTGGCGCATCAATTAAGAATGGCTTTAAACTTTGGTGGTATTAAAAGTCAAAATGCTGTAGGATTAGCATCAAACCAAGTAGGTTTAAATTCTTCTGTTTTTATTGCTTTAATCGATGGTAAGTGGGAGTCTTTTATTAATCCTAGATTAGAGGCACATTCAAAAAAAATGGTTGCTTACAAAGAAGGGTGCTTATCCCTTAAAAAACAATTTTATACCAATAGATATGAATGGGTTAAGATAAGTTATGAAAGACTACCTGATAAGAGAGTTACTAAAAAATATAGTGGCTTTAGTGCAATAATAATACAACATGAGTTAGACCATTTAAATGGTAAACTATGTAAGGATGGGGGCGTAAATGAGTGATTTAGAAGTGTTTCAGAATTTAGTTAAGCAAATAAATAGGCTAGTATTTGGCTATAAAAAAGTAAGAGCAAGAACTAAAGATGGTAGGTATAAGGGAGATGACCCTAAAACTAAAAATATTAACGAGGCTTGGGAGATAAAATGAGTGAATGGGAAAAAGCATTAAAAGGTGGTGTTGAATCAACAACAAAAGAAGTCATATCACCAAGTAAATTTATAGAACAAAAATATCCGGAAACATCTCAGTTATTAAGAGAACTTCAAGATATGCAATATAGATTGTTTTGTTCTAAACAACAAGATTATGGTAGTGGAAATATTTCCTTAGGTGGCGATATGGAAAACCATAAAGACAAAAACTTTGCTATGTTAGGACTATCTATAAGAATGAATGATAAATTACAAAGGTTACTGAATTTAGTTAAGTCTAATAAAGAACCTAATAATGAATCATTAGAAGATACACTTATGGATATATCTACATATGCATTAATGACAATAATCGTAAATAGAGGAGTATGGACAAAATGAAAATCAAAGACATGCGTACAGGAGAGTGGGGAAAAATTAAAGCATTCTTCACTTTAGTAACATCAGAAGGCTTTGAAATTAAAGGTTGTAAATTAGTTGATGGACAAAATGGTTTGTTCGTTTCAGCGCCACAGGAAAAGAATCCAAAGGATGATAAATATTATGATACTGTTTGGATACCTAAAGAAGTTAGACCTGAGTTAGAAAGAATTGCATCTCAGGAATTTTCACCTGTTAAAGAGAAAGCAGTAACAGATGGAGATATACCATTTTAAACGAACTCTATAAAGAGAATGTAGAATTAGCAATGGAACTGTCTCATTGTAAGAAGTTGCTTGATGTTGCTATGGTAGGACTAAAAGCATCAGCAGAGATGGGAGATGTCATTGCTAAAGAATGTTTAAAAGAACTAGAAAAAGTAGGGGAACAAGGAACTTCAGAAACCTCGTAAGTTGCTCGTAAGTTCAGTCGGACTTGTTCCTCTTCTAGTTCAGTTAACCTAAACAACAGGGAGTATACTATCCCAAGAAAAGCATCAAGAAAAACACTTATCAAGAAACTTGATAGAATCTTCTCTAAATTTATTAGAGCAAGAGATAAGTGCTGTGTCTTATGTGGCTCTTATGAAAATCTTAATGCAGGTCACATATTCTCAAGAAGACATTATTCAACTAGGTGGGATGAAGAGAATGTTGAATGTCAATGCTATCCATGTAATTTTAAACACACACATCAGCCTTGGATATATCATAACTATGTAATAGAAAAGTATGGTAAAGAACGAATGGATGATTTATATTCTAAGCATATAAAATCACGAAAATTTTATGATTACGAATTGGAAGAACTAATAGAGGAGTATACAATCAAACTAAAGGAACTTGAAAAATGATAATGAAATCTAGATACATAGACCCTATTCGTATAATAAATAATCTAGACACTGCAATAAGAGATGCAGAAATTCGTGCATATTTTGATGGTTTAAATGATAGTGGTGCAGATATGTCTTATGAAAATAAATTACTAGCAGTAGTTAATAAATTTTTAGTTAGTTATGAATCAGCAAAAAAAATCACAACAACGCCTAAGCAATCTTAAGGTTGGACATGCAGGTGAACACTTTACTTGCTATACTGCAATGATGCAGGGGTTTGATGCACATAGAGTATCAGGTCAAAGAATGTTTGATGTTATTATAGAAGACCTTGGAACTTTATATAAAGTGCAGGTTAAAACATCTAGATATAGAGATAGTGGTAAGAACCTCTCATTTTCTTTAATAAGGCGCTCTATGGATTACCAATTAAAAAAATCAGTTGACCATCAATATAAAAAAAGAGATGTAGATTTATATGCGTTTGTTTCACCTGAATATGAAAAGGTGGCTTTTATTTCTTCGCAGGATATTGTTAACAAATACAAGATAAACCTAAGTAAAGAAGACTTTAGTAGATACACCTTAAAAGATGCCTTAAACAATATAAAGAAAACAATACTATGAGTTATAGAAAAATTCCGGTTGTACCATTCAACCAAAGAAACTATTCAAAAGAAAGATTTGTTGTACCTGAATATAGAGATATAAAAGACCCATACAAAAAGGCTAGACAGGTTGCTCTTGATAGTTCAGATAACGGTCGTTGTTGGTGGATATATCAACACATCTTAAATTATTTTATGCATCCAACTAGTTATTAAAAAAAAACCCCCTAACTGTGCAGTCAAGGGGTTTCTTTATTTATCTATGTGAAGACTATACTATTTTATTATAGTATCCTTTTCAATTTCACCTGACAATATATTTATTCCATTAATAAATTGGCGAACTGATTTACGCCTTTCTACCAACCCAACAACTATATTTTCAAGTTCATCTGATTTAACTATACTTACACTTGAATGAGCCAATTCAAGACCCAATGTGTCTACAACACTTAAGTCTATTAGAGTAACATGAAGGCTATCTAAATCATCATTAAGCGTTATGGTTAGTTTAAAATCATTGTCCCCATAGTTTTCCTCTTTCCAATCCCATGCATCTAAATCACCTGATGGACATCCATTAAATGCAGGGTCAATAACAATAGACCTGTTAGGCGTTGGGATATTATGCTCACTAACTTCTATGTCTCTGTTTGCCTCAACAAAGTAAAATGCAGACTTCTTTAATAATGAATTAAACTTCTTAGCATTTTTATCAAAGGTTTCAACATTAGCACTAATTTTAGCATCTCTCTCTTGAATCCTTTGTTCTTTTTCGGCTATCTGTATACCGGCTACCCTAACCTCATTATCATAATCATCAAAGGTCTCTTTTATTTTACCTATAAGAGTTTTGATTTTAGCAGATGTTCTTAGTCTTGTAGAACCATAACCATAACGACCTCTACCTGCAACATAGGTAACTGAGCCTTCATATTGAAAGTAATACCCTTGCTTATCTATTGCTTTTTGTAGAGCGCTATAATCATATCTAACGCTACCATCGTATCCTATTTTTATATTTAGGAATTTTTCTCTTTCATCACCATTAGCAGTAACATAAGGAAGTTCAATTTTTATTTTGAAGTCTGTTGCTCTAGGATTACCAAACCCATCATTAACCCATATATCAATAACTTCATTAATACTAGCGCCTTTTACCATTTCCTGATATTCTTCGTTGATTTGAGACACCCATAAATGATGTTCTCTTCCTCTAGAGCCACCACTAGCAAGATATTCATCAAAAGACATGGAAGTCTTTTCATCGATTGCATTTAAAACTTCCTGAATAACACCTTTATTTTTGAATGATTGTCTAGTATTAATATATCCCTGAATTTGCTCTCTTCTTAATCTATTAGCATCATGAATTAAAGGTATTCTAATAAGGTCATTAGTCATAAAACCTTCGATGTAATTAATAGCATCTTGATTACCTTCATGAAAGGCTGTACTACCAATAATAGACTCTTTTTGAACCACTTGCATTTTGTTACCATTCCATGTTGTATCATCTGTATTTACAGTAATAAAAACAGGCACAACATGACCACCTTCTCTATACAATTTGAAGTAGAATTTTGGATTATATTTATTTGGCTCATTTATATATTTACTACAGTGATACTCTAACGCATCACCATCTAATACATAAGTCCAATCTTCTATATCAAATAGTCCTTTTCCTGTTCCATCTTCAGCAGGATATGTATCTTTAAGTTTTGCTACACAAGTAGGATGCAGTTCTAAATCATCTTGAAAAAGTTTTTCATTAATAACTTCCTCTGCTTGTGGTGTAAAACTATAGTTAACCATGCTAACTTCATGCATATAATCTTCCTCAACTTTATCATTAAAGAAGTTAAATACATTAGTGAAGACTTTTTTATTATCTCTACTATAATACTCTCTATCAGCAGTTATTAAAGTTAAATAGTTTTCAGAAGGCATATCACCAAGACAGTAATCCCATTTAACTGATGCAATTAAGCCACTATTATCCTTCATTGGGTCATTCAAATTAATAAGTTTAACGCTTTTATTTGCAACATGATTACTATCATTTAATTTGTCATCAGCCTTTTTAAGACTATTTAATATGTTTTCTATCATGAAGTTTGTTTTTAGTTTATTTAGTATTGTTGTCATTTATAACACCCCTATTTTATTATTTTAACCGTTTCGTCCTTTTGGACTCATCAGACCTGACCCACATCAGGTGACGGCATAAAGCCGTCTTTTATTTTGTTATTGAACTATCTAATATCATATCTACACCTTTTTCTGCTCTTCCTGATGCCCATAAAATCCAATCATGGTTATTTTTAAGCACTTTTATCCATGAACCAATATAAGCACTAGTATTCTCAATATGGTCACCTTTAAAGCCACAAATATCACTTAGAATTTGCGCACCCATTTCAGCAACTAATTCCTCAGCAGAATATTGTCCTTCAGAATGCAATTTATCACCGTTTCCTAGGTCTGCATTATCAAATCTATCTAACCTAGATTTATGTCCTGTAGAATGCATCATTTCATGGAATATTACTTTATGAAGAGACTCCTCGTTAACCCAATCAACAACTCCATCACCATAAGGAATATTAATATAATCCATACTAGGTACATAGTAAGGTGTATTAGCATTATCATAACCAAATCTAATAAAGCCTGTTTTCTTTTTTGTTTCCTCTTGTATTCTATTATTCCAATCAGATATTACTTGAGAACTCATTCCTGTAAATTCATCTAACTCATCTTTTACTTCAGGAATAACTACATCAGGTTTATACAATGATGTTTGAGATATATTAAATACATTGAATGTTCTTAGCATTGGAATTGTTTTAGTTACTTCCTCACCTGTTTTTGGGTCTTCTTTAGTAACTTTTAAGAATTTCCAAAGTACTACTGTTGTGCCTTTAGAACCTTTTAAAACATGTCCACCTTCATCAATACATTTTTTATATGTCATCCAAACATTTGTAGGATACTGTTCTTTCATACAAATTGAATTTAATATCCATCTGTTCATTCCTCTATATAATTTACCATAATAATTTCGTGCGTTACCGACTTTAATAGAGTATGGTTGAGACCAAGGAACTATTCCTTTTTCTAAACAGGATATTATTGTTTCAGTTATTTGTTTTGAGATACTTTTTACTGTAGGTCTTTTGTAAGATTTTTTATTATATTTTTTCATGTGTTTGTCCTTTTCGTTAATTAATAATAATAGTAAAGTTAAGCACAAAAACATATAAGTAGGTAGTCTTTTTTTTATTTTTATTAAATAAATATGCATTATTTAAGCATTTTCATGTCAGTATAATAATTTATTCATTTTACTTAAAAAACCTGATAAAACAGGCTCAATTACAGGAATTTTGAGTACTCTGAGCATAATTTTAACATTAAAATTGCAACCTTAATACAAGTAGATATATTTTTACCTGAAACTATTATTATTATATATAGTATAATATATATAATGAATGAAGTATTTATATTTACAATTGGAATTACATTAGGATGTGTAATTTCATATATATTTTTTAAGACAGGTGTTAATATTAATATGGATGCCTATAATAATTTCACATATAGTACTACTACTGAGTCAGATGCTGTAGATGATACAGATGATATTAATACTACTGTAGATGATACTGCATTAGATTGGGATAATTATCCATATACTAATGAATATAACGATGCAGATAATACTTCAGAGATAATAGGCTTTATTGATACAGAGAACGATGAACCAAACTAATATATTTAAAAGATGGTATGCTAAAACTGTGTTATGGTTTTTAAGGTCTAATACCCTCAGTCACCGGTTCATCAGTAATAGTATAGCCAACTCATATGATGAGGGATACAAAGCAGGACTGCTACAATTTTCTAAAGAAAAACTTGGTAAGAAGTATGTCAAGAAGGTAAAAAAAGTTATTAATAATGCATATAAGAGAGAAAATCTAAATAGCAATGGCTGAAGATAAAAGGAATAACAAAGGTCAATTTAATAAAGGTGTATCAGGAAATCCTAACGGTAGACCCAAAGGAAGTACCTCAATTGCTCAACAGTTCAGGGACAATCCAAAAGTGGAAGGTCTTATGCAGAAGATGATTGAAGTGGCTAATACCCTCGGAACAGACGGTGAACATAGTCAAGCAGTAGCCTGTGCTAAAGAAGTAATAGCAAGAGCGTATCCTACCCTCAAACAACAGGAACTTACAATAGATGCAGAGGTCAATAAAGGATATGTGATACTTCCTGAAAAGGTAGATGTTACCAAAGAACCCAAGACCATAGAGGATGCTATAGAGGATGAGTGATGTACTCTTCAAACCACATGAAGGCGCACAGACAAGAGCATTGCAATCAGATGGATTATTTGAGTGCTGTTTCGGTGGGAGCAGAGGAGGGGGCAAAACAATGGTCGGTCTTGCATGGCTTATTGATTACACTAATAACCCTAAGTTCAGGGGACTTGTTATAAGGCGTAATGCCGATGACCTTGCAGATTGGATTTCAAGAGCAAAAGAATTTTACCCATATGCTAGAGTGGTTGGTAAACCTGCAGAGGTTCGCTTTCCCTCAGGCGCTGTCATTAGATGTGGACATCTTAATTCAGAAGACAGTTATACTAAGTATCAAGGACACGAATATCAAAAGATTTTAATAGAAGAAGCCACTCAGATTCCAAGTGAACAGTCATACCTCAAACTCATATCATCGTGCAGGAGTACTGTAGACGGACTAATACCTAAGGTTATGCTGAACTGTAATCCGGGTGGAAAAGGACATGTGTGGGTAAAACGCAGGTTTGTGGATGTAGGGGAACACAACAAACCATATAAAGACCCTGTGTCAGGTAGGTATAGAATGTATATACCTGCTACTATATATGATAACCCTACTCTTATGGAAAAAGACCCACACTATGTAAATTATTTAGAAGGATTACCTGAGCCATTAAGAAGTGCATGGTTATTAGGTGATTGGAATATATTTACAGGTCAATACTTTACAGAATGGAATCCTAAGGTTCATATTATAAGCGTAGAGGATGCAGAAAGGATTGGGTATAACAAGTATAACAATACGCATTATATGGGTATAGATTGGGGATTTGCGAATCCTTTTTCTGCTTTATGGTGTCAGGTAACTGATGATAAAATAGTATTTGTTGATGATGAATTATACGGAACAGAGAGACATCCTGCTGAATGGGGTGAATTAATGAAGGCTACAAATAGAGGAAGGGATATTAATTTAGTATTGGGAGACCCAAGTATGTGGGCAAGAAATCCAATGGCGTGGAATAGTCCGGAAACCACTGCTTATACTGATTCGTCTATTGCTGATTGTTTATCTGATTATCTTCCTTCTTTAATGAAAGCGAATAACAGTAGAGTTAATGGTTGGAGTAATATGGCTAGGTTAATGCATTACACGGACGATTCCATTCCATCATTTTATATAATAGAAGATAGGTGTCCAAATTTAGTTAGAACAATCCCTGAAATGATTAGGGATGAAAAAAACCCTGAGGATATAGATACTACGCTAGAAGACCACGCAGTTGATAGTTGCAGATATATGTTAAGTCATATAATAGCGCCTCATAAACCAAAGCCTAAGAAGTCTTATATGCAAAGACAAATAGATACATTGGTGTGGGAAGAGAAAACAGTTAATAATGAATGGTCTTATAATTGGGGAGAAAGTTAATGTCAAGCGAGTTAATAGAAAAAATTAAAAGAAGAATAATGCCTCACAGAAGAACCTTCGACAAATCTGATGTAGGTAGTGACTTTGATAGAAATAAAAAAAACAAGGTTCTTTTTAGGCAAGATGGAACTAGAATAGGAAATTTACATCAATATACAGGTGATGAAGGTGATAATTATGGTTCTCAAATTCAAGGTTTAGATATTAGAGATAGATATGATGCAGGTCTGTATAAAAGTTTTGTTTTAGGTGATGAAGTTACAGATGAGAATCAAGCGACAGGCATGGGTACATATACAGACCCTAAAACAGGCAAGGTATATTTAGTACATGGTTCAAGGGGAGTGATAGATAGACAGTCAGGTGATTATCTTGAACATAGTGGAACAAGCAAGACTACGCCATCATCACCCTATCGACCTTTGATTGAATCCAATCCCACAGAGACGCCTCATGTAGGAGCAAGTGGAAGTTATGGTTACGATGAAGATGGAAACCCTCTTACGAATGACCCATACGAATTAAGTATGCATAAAGATGTAGCGCCTCATTGGTCTGTTAAAAAGGGTAAACATATGGCGTCAGGATTATATGAAGGCGATATAGAGGATACAAATATAGGGCATACAACTCGTAGAGAACTGAGTAAAAAATACCATGGAGGTAACTATGACTATTGGAAAAATGTAGTTGACATGGGAGAAGATGATTATATAAGAAAATTTATTATAGACCAAGCGAGAAACGAAGGCTATAACCTAACGCCATTTCAAGTAAATAAGATGGCTCTTGAAAATTTCCTTCCACCAAAAATGATAAAAGATTTAACTGAAACGGCTAAGAGAAATTATAGTGCATCAATGGATGCATTAACAGTAAATGAAAGCAACAAGCACCTTGATTATAATAAAGATGGTAAACTATCTAAAGATGAATATTTATCTGAATCTACAGAGTCAAATAGAACACAAAGGAAAGTTAATAGAAAATTATTTGATAGTGATAGGTCAGTTTATAGTAGAGTCAATCCTGAGACAGGTGAAACAGAGTGGTTTACTACATGGTCAATAGGAAAACTTGGAGGCAAAGAAAGAAAGATTTCAGAAAAAAGAGCAAAGTTTATTAAGAAGAAAATGCACAAAAGACAAGACAGGGTTTATGGTGGAGAATAAACTAGAAGAGGCTATAAAATTAATTAAAAAATATATAGACGAATCAAAACCTAAAGGAAGTAAATTCTCTAAATATTTTTCATTGAACGAACTTACTAGGTCAGAAACTGCTACCCGTTTAGGTATCAAAAACAAACCTAGTAAAGCACAAGAAGTGCAATTAAAGGAGATATGCAGATATGTTCTTGACCCCATCAGAGAACACTTCGGTGAGCCGATTAGAGTGACATCAGGTTATAGATGTCCTAAACTTAACGAGGCTATCGGTGGCTCATCCAAGTCACAACATATGGCGAAGAACGGGGACAGTGCAGTTGACTTTAAATTTTTAGGCGACAAGGTTGATTTGCCTAAAGTTTTTAAGTGGATTACAGAAGAATCAAAACTGCCTTTTGACCAATGCATATCAGAATTTTTACCTGATGGATGGATTCATATTAGTTATATATCTGTAAATGGTAAAAATCGAGGAAAGGTTACTATAGCAAAAAAAGTAAATGGTAAAACTGTTTACGAAAATAAGGAGTAGTCTATGGCTATGGAAGAAGATTATGGGTATGAAGTAGATGCCTCTATCAAAAAAATAAAAGGTAAAACGGCTAAAGTGCTAAAGGTTAAATTGTTAAAACCTAAAAATAAAAGTAATACAAGTGGTGGTGTAAGAATTAAAAAGAAAAAACTTGGAGCATCATCAGTAGCCTTAAGAGAAATAAACAGAGAAATGCAGGATAATCCGGGGACAGAATAATGGATAAATATGATGCATCTATACCTGAAGGCGCTGAAGTAACACAAATAGCAGGGTACAGTCCCTCAGATAAAGATAGAAAAACTTTAAAATATTTAAATAAAATGTTTAAAGCCTCTGAAAAGGCTAGGGCGCATAAAGTAAAAAGGTGGCGTAGAAATGAAGAGTTATATAATGGTGACTTTTTTAAACCTTTTAAACTTCCTAAATACAAATCTCGTGTTATTGCTAATGTGGTTCATTCGACTATTGAAACTATTTATTCAATAATGACGGATAGATTTCCTAAGGTTGATATAATGCCTAAAAGGAGAGACCAAATTCAAGACGCTATGTCTTCTCAAGAGGCTGTTGAATCTGAAATGGAAAAATATAATTGTAAGCGCTCTGTTCGTGCTATGAAGAGGGATGGACTTTTATATGGTAATGGTTTTATAAAGACAACAATAAATGATGGGCATATACATTACAGTGTGCCTGATGTTTATACTGTTTTTGTTGACCCTTTAGCAACCTCGATAGATAATGCTAAATGTGTTACTTTTGCTAGTCCAACATATATAAAGGATATTAGAAATGATTTCCCTAATGGAAAATTTGTTAAACCTGAAGGAAATATGGATGCATTTAAATCTTTTATAAGAAATCCTGAAACAGATGGAACTGTAGGTCAAGTGTCAACTGCGACACACTCTAGTGTTCCTGCAGGTGAAGTTAGAACAGATTATATAGAAAAAACACCATTAGTAGAGTCCGAGGAATATGATTATGGTGATGGTCAAGCATTATTAAAAGAGACTTGGTATTGGGAAGATGGCGAATTATGGTTGGCTACATGGTGTGATAAAGTTTTATTACAAAGAACTAAATCCCCTTATCCTTTTATACCTGTTGCTATGTTTAAGAATTATGCAGACGAACATCATTTTTGGGGTAAAGGAGAGCCTGAAATTATAGAGCCACTTGCAGTAGGTACAAGTGTTCTTCTTTCTCAAGGTGTTGATAATTTAATATACCATGGTAATCCTGCGTGGGTAGTAGCAAAGGGAGTTGTTAAAGATTCTGCTATGAGACCCTCAGATAAGCCGGGACAAGTTTTTTATACAGATAACCCTAGTCAATCAATACAAAGACTTCCTGCAGGTAATATAAGTAGTTCTACTATACCATTAGCAGACTCTTTGTTGAAAATGACAGACCAAGTTAGTGGTGTTCACGATATCACTCAAGGAAGAAATCCAAGTGGAGTAACATCAGGAAGAGCAATTAGTCAATTACAAGAAGCCTCTCAACAAATAATAAGAACTAAAGAGAGGGAAGTTGGTAGTGATACAATGATTGTTGTATACAAACAAACTTTAACTTTAATCAAAAATAATTATGAACAAAATATAGATGTAAGAAAATTTAACGAGTCAGGTGCAGGTTATGAATTTTACGAACTTAATCCAACTGATGTAGATGATGATATGGATTATAAATATGTTCCGGGAAGTGCATTACCTGAGTCTAAGGCTAGTCGTTTTGACCAAGCATTAGACCTAGTACAACTTGGATTATTAGACCAAAAACAGTTTTGGATGTGGACTCAAAAAGATATGTCTAAAGAAATTTTAGATGCTATGCTTGAACAAGAGAAGAAACAAAAAGAAGAGGCTGAAAGATTGGTAGAGATATTAAATACTTCTACTGACCCACAAGAGATACAACAGGCTCAATTAATGTTGAGAGAAATGATGGGTCAACAACAATCACCTGAAGAACAAGCACAGCAACAAAATCAACAAGAGCAAAAGGCTCAGATGGAACAACAAGAACAACAAGCACGGCAACAAGCACAGGAAGGTTCACAGAGTGGAAGAAGAAAACCTCAAAGATTCAACATTACGAGATAGAGAAATCTTTACGATGAAAGAATGGTGTGATAAAAATGGTTACGATGGTGTAACTAAAGAGTGCCTTATAAGTGCATCTGAGCAAGATGACCCAAAATTAAAGTCAATGGCTAAGGAACATTTAAGTAAAGGAATTATAAATAAGGTTAAGGAGAAAGATAATGACATCTATGCAAGAAAACGATTCAATTCAAGGAATCGTTAATACAATAAAAAAGAAAAAAAGCAGTAGTGGTGGAGTGCAAACTGCAGGTAGGCAATCCTATAGTTCTGAAAATGATGCGCCACCTGTAGGTAAAAAGTCAATGCCTGAAGGAAGCAATGAGGATTTACAGGCAATGACACCTGAAAAGGCTCAAGAATTCTTATCTGCTATAGAAAATGCTATGCAGGAAGGTAAAAAAGAAGTTGAATTTGATGGAAAGCGTTGGGCAGTTTCTAGTAATTTAGTTCAGGCTGTTCAAGGTAAAGTGTCAGGTGGAGTAAGTCAAGCATCTAAAGGAGGAGTTTCTTCTGCACAATCGTCACATCAAGTGGCTAGTAATAGAAGAAGTTCAAGTCCACCTTCTAGACCACCTTCTAGACCACCGGCAAGAAGACCATAGAAAAAATTTTTAATAACCAATCAAGGAGAAGTTATTATGCCTGATGAATACGGCAACATAGAAGTGACAGATGATGAGATGGCTAGTCTTACGGTCGAAAAGACCCCTTCTTTAAATCAGTCTGACTCGGAAACAAAACCTTCTAATGAAGAAGTAAGTGAAGTTTCACGGGAAGAATCTAACGAAATAGAACAAGAAGCACCTATAACAAACGATTCCGAAGATGAGGAGTACGAATTGCATGTTGGTGAAGATGTTTTTTCAATAGATGATGTGTTAGGATGGAAAAAAGATTCGGATAATAAATCGAATTGGAATAAATCTAACACACAAAAAGCACAAGCAATTGCTAAAGGTGGTAGATTGCTGAAATTACTTGACAATGATGATTCTTTCAGAGACCATATAAAAGAGTTCTTTTATGGGGAAGAGAAAGAAATAAAAAAATACGGGTTAGATAATGCTTATGATGTTGATTTTGATGATGTTCAAAAGCAAGAACCTACACCTGTAGCGCCACAAGTTCCTCAAGAAGACCCAAGAATGACTCAGTTGCTTGACAGAGTTGAAGGGTTGGAAGATGAAAAACTAGGAAGGTCTATTGGAGACAGATATGACTCTATTAAATCTAATAATCCTAACTTTTTCAGGGAGGAGAAAGATGGTGTTAATTTTTTAGTTTTCTGTGAAGAAAATGGTGTCATTGAGAATAACGACATTGATATGGAAAAAACTTTCAAATTATGGAGTTATGACAGAGTAATGACAGAAGAAAATCGAAAAGAGCAATTGTATAATAATAAGTTGAGGAATGAAGGGAGTACTGTTGGTAGTTCAGAAGTAGGTGCTAAAGAGGTTCGCTCAGGCGATTCCCCTAAAAACTACAATGAAATTTCAATGGATAATCCTGAAATTACTCGATACTTCAATTCGTAATTAAGGAGAAATTATAATGAGTTTAAATTATGATTCACTGAGTGCGTTAACTAGAGATAAATTTATCCCTGTTTTAGTTGATAATATTTTTAACTCTAATGTATTAGCATTTAAATTGTTAAAAAATGCTGAGAAATTAGATGGTGGTAAAAAAATATTAACACCTTTAGAATATGGTATGAATACTGCTCAAGGTTACTACTCAGGTTATGATGTGCTTGATACAACGCCTTCTGACCCAATTACATCTGCAGAATGGAATTGGAAATTAGCGTATGCTACTATTTCTATTTCAGGAGAAGATGAGTTGAAAAATTCAGGCGATTCTCAAGTTTTATCATTATTAAAATCTAAAATGCGAAATGCAGAAAAATCTCTTAAAGATATGTTTGGTAATTCTTTATTTGGTGTCGGTGATGCAACAGTTGGTAATACTGCACCTGATTCAAATGAAATTACTGCTTTAAGTGGAGCATCATATGATACATCAGCATCAAGTACTGACTATGTTAAGACAGGCGCTGATAATTGTATCATTGGTTTCGATAGAGAATTAGGTGGTATTGATAGTACTACTTATACTTGGTGGGACGCTCAATCTATGTCCTTCCAAGACACTGACGGAACAGATGAATCTACTTGGACAGAACATTTGGATAACACTAATGGAGTTTCCCAAATAGTTCAAGATATGACTAAAATGTATGGTAAATGTACAATAGACAACGATAGTCCTGATTTAATCGTGACTACTCAAGTTCTAATGGATGCTTATGAGTCATCTTTACAAGCCAATAAAAGATTTGAAGGCTCATCTGATTTAGCAGATGCAGGTTTCCAAACTTTAAGGTTTAAAGGTGCTACTGTTGTAGTAGACTCTCATGTACCTGATGGTTGTATGTATTTTTTAAATACAAAATATCTTGATTTCAAAGTACATTCTAAGAGGAATTTCTCATTTGAAGATTTCCAAAAACCTGTAAACCAAGACTCTCGTGTCGCTAAAATCTTTTGGATGGGCAACTTAACTTGCACAAATCCAAGAATGCAAGGCGTGATAGTCGGTGGTGATACAGATTACGCTTAAGGAGAATAAATAATGGCTACAGCACAATCTAGTGCCGATAAGAAAACTGTCGGTATGATTACAGAAGTTGATGCAGAGGATTTTGTTTATACTGCTATAGGTGGAATCCGTTTCTATACAGGTCAAGGCGCACCTGACCATACTACAGGTATCAAAGGATGTCTATACTGCGACACAGATGCAGGTAAGTTATATGTAGACACCGATGGTGCAGGTACTTGGGCAGAGGCTACTTAAGAAATCTCGCATTAATATTTGAGGGGGAACGATGGGGTTTCCCCCTCAATTTAAATAGGAAGTAAACATGTTAAGAAATTATAAAAAAATAACAGAACAAAGGCTTGATTTAGGTCTAATAAAAGATTTAGATGTTATCCCCATCTCTATAGACGGAACAGTTAAGATTAGTATAAAATATACTTTAACTAATTTTTTTAAAGTTCCTTCTGTTAAGCCTGTTATAAGAATATATTATCATACTGTTAATGGTTCTATTAATAGTAATTATGACGAGATAAAATACAGTCATAAAAATATAAATTATGTTTCTGATGGCTCTATTAATAGAGTGACTTTAATTCATAAATTAGATACAGAAAAATTAGCAGTTTTATTAACAACCCCTTCTCAAGGGCATTTAATGTATTATAAAGTTGTTTGGGATATTCCAACAGAGACTCAAGCATTGGTTGGTTCTGTTACAATCCCATCTAAGATAATTAGGTCTACTGTTGATTATTGTCCAAATATATGGTTTGATATAAATAATAT
>TARA_R100001594_G_scaffold76604_1_pt1 | contig 37602 bp, 51 predicted proteins | sample TARA_R100001594 | Tara Oceans TARA_R100001594 (sample SAMEA2622752) | marine metagenome | biome: marine biome (ENVO:00000447); feature: marine epipelagic mixed layer (ENVO:xxxxxxxxx); material: "saline water (ENVO:00002010), including plankton (ENVO:xxxxxxxx)" | depth 150 m | reverse complement strand
GCGATCGACTTGAGACTGGTTACAAGCCCACACCGCATATGAGTTGCCTTCGCTGGCTTTCCCCCAACCAGACATGCAAATGTCGAGTGCTGCGATGTGATACTCAGCGAATTGTGCATGCGGATCAATCTCGACCGTCGTTCTTGGATCTGATGTTGTAAATGCGCTCATGATGCAACCTCGTTTCCGTTGTCATCGTATTTCTCAGGCACAAGATGCGGGAAGTGATCTGTGATGTTGAGCGTGGGATCTCCGGCCAGTTTACGACAGAAGTCCTGAGCCTTATTAACTGAGTTGAAGGTGATAATCTCACCGTCCAATATGAAGGTCAAACATTTGTCATTGATGATTGGCATGGTTCATTTTCCCTTCCATACGGGAAGTCCCGCAAGTTCCAAGATTCTTCTCATGGGCATCGTGAACGTGGCAGAAGCTGCTGCCTCTTTTGGGTTGTCAGTGTCTTCGGCATCAACCAAGACCAGTTCACAATCATCAACGGAAATCAATGTTCCCGAACCTGGGTCGAATACCATCGGAACAAGCTTGTCGCGTTTGACTTGCTTGGGTCCGGCTACTTCATTAGCCAACTTGTTCATGTCCATCAGTAACCCCTTTCAAGGTCAGAATAAAGGCCCGTCTTACATGCCGAAGCAAAGCGGACCGAAGGGAAGAACGTCAGCAACGTGCCGACGCGAAAATAGGTTCAGGCTTCTTGTTTTGCTTGAGCGTTCATTTCAACTTCGACGGCATCCAAGAACTGCTCGACAGAGGCTGGTCGGGAAGCGATCGATTGCCAAGTAAGACCGGCGTACTTTGCAGCCGCTTTAATTCGGCGGAGTGTTTTAGGCGACACGCGGTAGATGGTGCTTCCAACTTTGGTTTCGTTGTTCATCGTTTGCCCCTTTCGAGAGCGTGGTGTAATTATTCAGTCGCCTTGGCTGCTGTCTTGAACGAAGTCCATTCCAAGGTTCGGATGCCTTTGATGTCTTTGATCTTGTCTGCACCAAATCGCAGGTGAACAGACCGCATCAGGTCAATTTCCCAACGCTGGTTATTCATTCTGTCGCTGACTTTGAACTGCCGCTTGTAGATGTAGTATTCGCCATCGCCGCAATCATCGGTTTGGACAAAGACCTTGGTTCGGGTCTTGGCCTTCCATTCCCTTGCGACCATGTGTTCGTCGAACATTTCTCCAAACAAGCCTTCCATGTCCAGAATCACGTCTTCGCCATTGAAAGTCGAAGTAAACCACACAATGTTGGCCTGCTTCAACTTGTATTCCAGTGCTTTGAACCGTACTGGAGCGATGACATCAATCATCAGTGAGCCGCCGTTGCCGTCATCGCTAATGCGAGCGATTGGCATGTAGCCGTGCCACACTTCGGCGTTGTATGCGTGGCCTTCGTGAATCGGCCCTGCTAGGACGTTGACCTTCTTCAGTTCGATGTCGTTCTCAGCGACGAAGTTCTTGATTTCGTTGTTCATTGTTGGCCCCTTTCAAGAGCGTGGTTTAGGCGACATTGCCCAACCTTTATTTGTATTATCGGTTGATTGTCGGCAAAACGAAAGCCAAACAAGGGGAAAAGTAGGGAAAAAGGCGATTAGTTTTGCTTCGCCTTAGGAGGCTCAGGGAGCCGCTGTGAGGCGTTTTGACAGCGACCCCCCTATGCCTCCTCGTTTCATCCCAAAAGCCGCCAGACGCCACCTATCGGCTTCGGAACGAGTCCCAAAGGCATTCGATGATCCCACCGGTCTCGTCAGCCCTGGAGACGATGCTCGGACCGATCTTGTCCGAAAGCAACTTGCCCTGATCGTTCGTGATCAGGATCGTGTCCAACTTGGCACCATATCGAGTGTCAACAACCTGGTTGAGCACCCTATTTTCCCAAGCCGATCCACCCCTGTCGTGCATCTCATCGAGCACCAACAGTCTCGGCCGATTATCAGCATAGCGACTTCGGCCGCCAAGTCTATTGATGATCTCATTTTCAGACTCGTTTCCTTCTCCGTTGAAAGACGCTTTGATCGCCATGAAGAAATCAGCCACCCGATAATATTGGACTGGCTGCATGTTCAAACAGAACAACCTCCCAATGCATGTGGCCATCTGAGTCTTTCCTGTGCCACGCTTGCCTGAGAGTATGAACAACGACCCTCCTCCAAGCTTCTTCATGGCATATCTATAAGTTGCACCCCAGGGGCATTTCTCGTCTGTCACGGAATGCGACTGCTTTGCGTTCTCTTTGTGCAAATCTGGGAAACCTGAACGCTCCCAACAACCCTTGACGATTTTCGAATCATGCTCCGTTAATGTCAACGACTTTCCCAAGTCCAGTTTCGGCGTGTTCTGTGGCATAGTTATTTCCATGCGAAGTCCCTTTCGTTTTCTCGTTCGCCCTGGCGAACCAACTGTTCACGAATCTCATGTACTGCTTTTTCCGCTTCTTCGGATTGGCAAGGAGCCATTGGTGGATGACCAGCAACTCAGAGTCAATGTCAACGTATGGGTATGCGTCTGCCCAAGAAGCTTTCCGCTCATCAGTCAACCCGATGAACCCGTCTTCAGTCCAATCGAACTTGACCTCATTAGTTTTATCTTTTTCCTTTTTCCTTTTTGCACTGCGATCGCATTGCGTCCGCATGCTTTCTTTTTTCCACCTCGCTTCGGCTCCCCTCTTGCCGGCTTCAGACCTTTGAGCGAGAGTCTCAGACACGTTTGCATGATCACGAACCATCCGGTCCTGAACCCACTCTCCGCCGGGATATGACTCGTTTAACCAAAACGGCATCATGACCTTGTCCTTGATCTGGTTCCATCTGAGAGGAGCCAGTCGAGTCCAAGTCGCAAGATACTCATCATTATTGGGAAGGGAGCCAGGGCGGTCTTGCTGCCAAGCCCTGCAAAGCAGTAGTATGTATGCCCCGACCTCTTCGGTGGACATCAAAGCAACCTTGTCGTCCGCCAAGAAATCGGCAATGTTGAATGGTATGTACGGTAAATCTGACATAACTTCTTCTCCGCAACGTCCCTCTCGCTCCAATCACGGGGGACGTTGTGTTTTACAGACAGGGCCACCACAACGACATGGCGGAACCCTTCACTTGACATCGGCGTCGACCGCTCATTAACAAAACACCATCTCTGCACAAATCGCTGAGGCGGCGTTGGGTTTCCACATGAGACAACCCAATCTTCTGCGCCACCTCTGCAGCTGTGTGTCCGGGATAAGTTGAAACACCTTTGAGCACAATGCTCCGATGGGATTTCAGGTTACCGTTGTCGATGTGTTTCTGAAATGCCTCTCGTGACGTACTTGGGTTCCTATTCCTGAAATTCAAACCTGTCCCTTGTGTTTCACTAATTGGCGTGATCATTGGCCGGCTCCACCGAAGGCTGAGAAGCAATCCAATTTTCGATGGCTTCTGGTTTCCACATCATTGTTTTACCGTTCAAACGGATAGGAGGGGGGATTGCCCCCTCCTTGACCCATCGGTGAACGGTTGTAGGCTTGACGCGGCAAACCTCAGCGACGTCTTTGACCGTGTACATAGGTTTCATTTGTTCACCTCAAAATGGAATGTCTTTGGAAGGAACACTGACTGGTGCAGTGCTTGCGGTTGCTTGTTTGTCTTTCTTCTGGATCAACTCGACTTCTTTGACCTTGATTATTGGCTTGGACCTGGGGTTGCCGTCCTTGTCCTCCCATTTGTCGATTCGGATCTCTCCGTTGACCGCAAGCTTGTCGCCTTTGCGGCAATAATCGTTGACGAAGTTTGCAGAGGCTCCCCAGATTTCACAATCGAAGAACGAGCACGTCTCTTCTCGTTTGTGGAGTCGATTATTTGCGATCGTGAACTTCACCAGGGCGATGTTGTCACCGTTGCCTGTCTTGACCTGTTGAGCCTCTGGGTCTCTCGCAAGATTCCCGCAAAGCGATATTGAATTCATGTTTACTTTTGACATCGGTTATCCCTCACCTTCGATTTTAGAAATGGAAGTTTGAATAAACTCCAGCATGGATTCGTTGTCTGTTTTTGAAGTCCGTTCCTCTCCTAGAAGAAGAACACCAGTTGCGTCAAGTTCTGCAGGACACGCAGGATTTGATGCAAGTTTATCGGCAAGCTTCATCACCTCTGAGTTGTAGATGCCTCTCGGCTCTTTCTTCATTGGCAACTTGCGACCGCTTGCATTGCTCAAGCCTTGCATCTCTTCAGCAGGAGTATCTGAGTCCGCACCGACCATCACATAGATGTGACCGAAATTGGCTCGGCACAGCTTTGCTTCGGCTCTTGTTTGAGTCATCGACAGCAAGGCATATTTCGGACCTTTCTGCCATCGTTTCTCATCATCTCCGACGTAGCCCCAGGCCCGCGCAACCTCTGATCCGGAGTTGCAGTCGTGCAACGTGGCTTCGGCTTTGTGGCATTGCAGGCTTTCATCGTAAACAGCATCGCCAACACTGACGGTGTAGCCAAGCGCATTGGCAATCGAGATGCCTCCGCTGACTTTCATGTAGTTGTTGCTGTTTACTTGGCAGAGATGAGATCGCTTGATCTCTGGTGACAAGGTCGCAATCAACTCTTTGTTTTGCTCAATGCGATCCATCGGAGTCATCTCTACCAACCTCTCACCATCAACCCCGATTGGGAATGTGGCGATCGGCTCAGGTGCGACAAGTTGTTTTTCTTCTTGTGACATTATTTACCCCTTCTGGTAAATGGTTATAAGAACACTGACAGGCACGCTTCCATGCGACCTGTCAGCAACTTCGGATCTGGGAGTCAGATCCTCTGTAGGCGAATTTTTAGCACTCGCTGTCTTCGTAAGCAATCCTTGCTTCTTCGTGCAAGTCGATCGTCGTTTGATTAAAGACTTCTTCTGCTGCATCTGTTCGCAACTCAAAATCAGGCACATCGTTTCCTTCTGTATCCATCACGTCAGTGAGAGCAACATAGTAGTCACTCGCCTCGATGTCGAAACCTGGCTCTGGATCAGCAGAATCAATAGTCACATTAATCACGAATTGAGCGCAAGCTGTCAAATCTTTGCCGTCGTAGGCAAAATCAACTGCGTCAACGTTCTTGTTTATCTGAAGGTTCATAATTTCTGTTTCCAATCTTGATGAGTGTTTCCAAGTAATTCATGGCTTCAATAGGGAGCCCGCAACCGTTTGGAGTTGTCTTTCGCAGATGGTCTCTTATCCAAACAAGTCCCGCCAAAGTTTCTCGATCTGGTGGTTTCGGTGCCATTCACCAATCCTCGAGTCGGGATGTGTGATCAGACCCGAAGCCAGGCGGCACAGGTTTGCCAAGGAATGAAATAACCTTCCAAATACCAACCAACAGTTCTTTGATATTCATCTCAAGCCCTTTCAGCACAGAGACGTCCTCGCCAGTTCAGCACCCACGATGATGATGATTCTCGGCCAGAACAGCATAGTTGCCATTATGTAGTTTTCGGCTTGTTTGGGTTGTTTGCTTTGGTTGTTTTTGCAAACTTTTGCCGTTTTTGTTCAGTTTGCCTCGCAAGCCTGAACCGGCTCAACCAGAAGAACCGTAGATTTAGGGATGCAATTGACGTCTCCAGCAATATCGTCGATGCAATCAAGGGTGCTTGCCACAGTGATGAACGACTCGGAGTCGACAATGAGCCATCCGACAGAAACCATCGTTGCCGGCTTCATTTCTCTGACCTCATCAAGGTCTATCCAAGGCTCTGATTTGGATGTGATGTCTAACCAGGTGACTTTGATCAATTCGTATTCAATCACGAATCACCGTCCTGGCACTCCAGCATTTCCCGTTCATCCGCCCCACGCGACCTAGCTTTGCCTCGCCAATGACCATCCCACAATTCCATTGGTTCTGGTCTTTCCGCTGCATGTAGGGGACTTCCATGCCCATCGGTCCCGCCGTCCCCGCATTGGCGTACCAGTACGGGAGAAGCACGTTCGCGCTCCGCTTGCACTGGGTGACGTGTTTCGGCCTGTGAGTATGCCCCCTGACCATCAGCCTGTGAGCATTGCCACCCAGAGCGTAAGCCACCTGAAGCCCCTCGAGTTCGTCAGAGTTGCTTCCGGCGTCAAACCCGTGGAAAAACACTACCTGGCCAAGCTCGTAGCACCCCTTGCGATCATGGATCGATGGCTTCTGGTACGGAACCTGTCGCCATTTCCGGTACACCTTGCCATGCTCGGCGTGGGCGTTCCAGTCACACAGCGACCTCAGATCAGATTGAATCCGCCTGGCGTCCGCTACCAGGATGTTTGAGTCGTGGTTCCCCAAGCACCAGACAAGATTGCACCCCTTTGGCAACTCACGCTCAATTGCCTCAAGGTAGTCAGCCCCGTCTCGGAACTCATCCTCGAGGGTATGTTCAATGTTGTCATCTCTTTGGTGGACTGATGCCGCCTGGGCATCCAGCAAGTCGCCCAACATCACAAATGTCTGCAATGGCCCGTTGAGCTTCTGATCATCCGCCAGGGTGGCAAGGATGAAATCTAGCGACCTAAGACGTTCTTTAGAGTCTGGCCCGACGTGTACGCACGATATGGCCGCGAATCTTGCTGTTTCTGGCATCTGCGTATCCCTGCATCACCAATGACCTTTCGGGCAAGACTCTCCTTCGATTGTCACCTTGGACGCCAAGAAACAACCACACCCACCCCGCTCCTCATCACACACTCCGAAGTTGTAAATACCTTCGGGGCAATTCAAACAGATAGATTTCCGCTTGTCAACCAACGCTGGTTCTGCCTGGTCAATGCCCAATTCAGACTTCAGAAGACCCGGAACACCTTTAGCCAGCCTGCCCAGCAAGCTTCTTTTGCTTGACCCCTGCTCCGAGGCTTCGGCTTCGGCTTTGGCCTTTTCCATTGCCTGCCGCCGTTTCTCACAGGACGAACAACCGCTATCAATCTTCTCTCCGTTTAATTTTTCAATTCCATCTTTATTGGTCGTCGCGTGATTGAGATGCCACGCCTCACTATCAGGCCGCACACTTAACGCATCCACGCCTGGTTCGCCATTGTGAGTCAATGCTTTAATCTGCTCATCTGTCATTTCTGACATTTGAACCGCTTCAACCATATATCCATCTGGATGAACGACCGGAATGGTTCCTTCTACGGAAACATATGGTTCTGATATGTTCAACAGCCTCATGTCACTGTTAAAAAACAGTTCAACGCAATGAGACTCCCCATTGATTTCGTCACATACGGTGAAGTTAGATTTAAATGGTACTGGCATAATCCGATAATACCAATTACGGCTCGCCATTGCCCTTGAGGAACTGAAACTCTATGGCGTGGCAATATGCCTCACTTGAGTATCCATGATAACAAGGTGTACCACAAGCTGCCCAGGGGTAAGGTTCGCCTGTATCTGGATCAATACAACCATCTCCTCCATAACCCCCGCAAGGAATTTCTTCACCACCGCAGTTAAAGCACGAACCACCTTCCCATCCCCACAAAGTCTTCAGGTTGTAAGGCTTTGTTCTGCATGTATCTAGGTCTTTGTTAACAAGAAGTGCCCATCCAAATATTTCACTTCTTGCGGAACAACCGTTGACGCAATGAGAACAACCCCTTTGTCCCAAGTTGTATTGTTGAGCATCTGCTGTGCAGTCACATTCGCACGTAACCCCTGGAATATGTTCGTCTAATTCGGGGGGCACTGTTGCTTGGCAGCCCCCTAAGTCGCTACACAAAATTCTATTTGCCGCCCACTCAATACATTTGCTCGCCGTGCAGTCTTCTCTTGCAAACATACGAACTTTCCAACAACCAGAACCCAACCTTTCTCCATCCCAGTTTTCGTATGTCGTGGCTTCAAATTGACCGTCTCCGGGATACGCGGTCCCAAAGCACCGCCCTGGCCCATAATAGTTGCAACCTCCACAAGAAGCTGTTCCCATTGCCCCTTCGCATTCTCCATCGTCCGGGCAAGCGGAGTTAGGAGGATATTTTACACAATCCTCACACGTAACATCTTCTGGGCAACCTACATATCTCGCCCATTCATTTTCTCCACTTGGAATCCAAGTGCATGACATATGCACAGCAATTGTAGGCTGTCCATACCAAGCGCAATTACCAAAGTTGTTTGCGTCAAGATACGCTTGCATCCTTTCGCAATAATAAGAATCGGGATCAATAACAACTTCTTGGCCTACAACAATATACTTGGTTTGATAAAAAGCAGTTGTAGTAGAGAATCCATAAGTTTGACCACAAATAGTTGCGGGAGCATTTTCTATATCTGCATAGCATGCTCCGCAATCGAAACAATAGCCATAATCGTTTCCGTTAAAACACGGTCCATCTACTTCATCTAGAGCGGTGCAACACCTTGCGCATGTATCAGTTAAGTGCGCGTCTGGATTAGTTCGGCACTTTGTTCTAAACGAACCAGAAAAGCCTGTGTAATCATTAGGATTGCTTGGGGTCCAGCAGTTAGAGCAAGGCCCGTTTCCACCACCACCACCACCACCTTCATCATCGTCTGGGCAACACTCAGAGCATTCCCATTCTTGCGACTCAAGGACTGTTGTTAAAGTTCTGTTTCCGTAAGCGTCAGTTCTAACAACATACCTAAATGTTCCGTCTGCCACTCGTTGTTTTGTAAGAACACGTTTGCCAGGAATGCGCGTTGTGTCGCCGCTCATTTCTTCTTGGAACTCTTCGTCGTAATCGTAAGGCCAAACAGGCATTTAATTAACCCTCATAGTTCCAACCTACGGATTCGATCTGATCACAGGCTTGCGCCCTGGTTTCTTCTTTGCCGTCCCAAACAACTGCATTAATCTGGTCCTCGAGTCCGTTGCAATAATCTCGTACTGCATTGATCTTTGCCAAGAGAGCGGTTTTTTCGGCTCCCTTGATAATACCCATTGCGATGTTTCTTTGCTTGTATTCAGGAACGTCAGCTTCGATGGCCCAGGCTGCTCGCTTGCGAATACGAGACAAACGATAAGTACGGACAGCTTCAACCTCGCGCTCATCAATGATATCGATGACCGATCCATCCTGGCTACACCTCATATGTGATTTAAAGTTGCTCATGCCGTGTCAAACCTAATGCCAATTCTTGGCGTATATGTCAATTCAGCTCTGCCATTTGGGTTGGCAGAGTTTGGCAAATCGCTGCCTGACTCTTGGTAGCAAGCCCAATCTTGGCCGTAGTTGTCTAAAGACTGCGAATAAAAAGCCTTGTTGTTGTTCACGCCACCGCCATACGAATGCTCAATGTCAATCGCACCAGATGTAATTACCGATGCCATCCAATACCATCCGGCTGTAAGTGTTGGTTTGCTGACAAATGCAACAGAAGAGTCGCCAGTTCCGTTTCCGGTAATTGAACCAGTTGTGCCAGTGATAAGATTAGTCGGAAGGCCTTTGTCGTTGTTATACATGCCAATCTTCAAGGTTCCGGTGTTTCCGGCATCGTCGCCGTTGATTCCGTATTGGGCAATCGTCAAGGTGTACGGAATGTACCAGAGTTGATACACGATAGTAGATTCGTGCGCCCGGCCTGAGTCATTGCCGTTTGACGTATACCCAAGGTAAAAACCGTTAGTTGTTTGGTCGGTGCGAAAGCCTGGATGTCCAAGCTGGTTGTTGTCAATAGTCGTAACTGAATTAGTCTTTAGCCGACCGCTACTGTCGTATATTTGTACACCCATTAATACACCTCCCTTGCCCATACTGCCGACCACTCCGGTTCATTTGCCGACACAGCAGATGTTAGTTCTGTCACCAGGCTTTGGCCTGGGGTTAATACACAAACCACGCCTTGGTATTCCATATACTCAGATGTTTCCAGAGTTATATCTGGTATCAACCTAAGGTACTCTTCGTCGAACCCAAGTTTATTTTCATCCAACACCCGAAGAATTGGAACAATACTTGCCGTATCTGTGTTAACCACACGCAACATGGTTACAACACTCAAGCCGCCAGTATATGCGGGAACAAGTGTAATCTCGTCTGTTCCAACGAACAGCCCTTTTGCCGTATGTGTTGAAAGCGCCATTTAATACCCACCTATTGATGATAAGTTTGATCCGTAAAACCCACCACTGCGGACTCCTGCCTGGTTGTTGCATATCGAATACAAGGGTTTTTCCCACACATACAAAACCAAATCCAACTCTTCTCCGTCAACATTAACACGGAAAATGTTGTGTATCTCTATGTTTCCAAACATGCCTCCAGATAATTCAATACCCTGCTCGGCGGCTTTTCTGACTTCTTCTGGAACGGTCTGATTTGCCACCCGATCAATCCCACCAAAGTCAGTTCTAGGAGAAGAATCGGTGCGCAAAGTAGGCGAGTACCGATTACTTCCAGAAAAACCAATAGCGGATGTAACACTACCTTGGAGAGAATTAAAAGATGGCACTTGCGGGTTTACAGCTTGCGGACTGGAAACCGCACCTCCTTCTTCTTCTTCTTCTTCTGGGTATTGTATGACGCCAATCATGCAGTGAGTCCCTACTAGCAACGGTTGTATATCCACAAATGCAGAGTTGTGTGGACTCATAGGGATTACGTTTTGAACAGCTATTATAGGGTCAGTTAACGAAACGGCACTGTACAATGGCCTTTGCAATGGCCCGCTCTGGTTGACTCCAGTAATTATCGCATGATGTACAGTTTGCCGAACATCAATTATAGGAGTAGTTATTTTCAATCTGCCGTCTGGCCGATGAGATATTTTTGTAGTTGAAGTTGAAACAACGCTACCAGAACCCAAATCATTTTTGGGCATCAAACCAAACAGTGGATGATTGTAAGATCCTGATATTTTTGTTATTGGCCCACGGCCAGTAATTGACCAAACAACTTCTTGCGAGCCAGGCCACAAGACCAAATCTTGTAAATTCCCAAACGTGCCTGACATAATCACGTCTACTGGGTCGCACCGAAACCGGTCGTAGAATCTGCGGCCAACCCAGTTTGCGTAGTTAAGACATTGGTTTTCGTTAGTCCAAACCATTTCCCCATTTTCATAGTTTTTAATCGCCGAAATCGTGGAATAAACAGGGTGTTGTCTGCCTAACCAATAAATGTCTGGTCTACCATTTATCTCAGGGTCAGTCGATTGAACAACTTCGTAATCAGATAAAGCCGGATTGTGTTCTGGGTGTTGTTCTATAAACTCACTTGGGGCATTTCCGAAAAACGCATTACGAAAGTACACATTTAGTTTTTCAGGAACAGACGCAGCAATAGAAGCTGGAGACATATCCAAGGTTGGGTCTGTAACTACTTCGGTCCCGTTGTGAACAACAGACGGGAGCATTCCCCCCGAAATAATGCTTCCTTCAAACTGCTCTGTAAATTCTTCGCTAAAGGCTGTGTTCGTATTTGCTATTGGAGAAATCCAATACCTATATGAAAGGGAACCAGTGTAACTTCTGCTTGGATATGCAATCAACACATGACCAGTTAGCGTAAGTATTGAATCCAGAAACTCGCCAAACGGCCTTCCTGAAGCACTTATATCTATTAAATCGTTTACGTGATAAAGGTTTGAGTCTTCATTGTTGTCGTAATTCCAAGCTTCTTTTTTCGGCAAGTAGTAGAATTCTGCGCGCCCATTAACTTCTTGGTCATCGTGCAACCCCAACATGAAATTAATAAGCCTGGGCAAGTTCCACAGGGTATCTTCTGTCTCGCTTGTTCCAAACAAAGTCTCGGGGTGAAAAGCACCTGGACCCAAAGATTCTTCCAGCATGTTTATTCCATACCGAAATCTGCTTTCTTTCCGCTCTCCGCCTGGAATAAAGAATGGTGCGCCGACTGTGTGCTTTTGCCACCAATACCTGTAATCGACAAAATCGCACGCATAAAACTGAACGTCTTCTGAGTATGTAGTCGGTATCAAAACGGGAACGGGTGCAAGCATGTGCATCCCGTCAAACAACAATCCGTCAAACAGGATTGAAATTCCATCATTGCGATACCATTGCGTGTCTTCATCTAGAGAGAAGTTTACTTTTAAGGTTTCGGCTATCGCGTTGGCCGTTTTCCCGTCCAAAAGAAATCTTCCTCGGCCAAAATTAGAAGCTCCAATAGGCCAAGATATTTTATTAAACTCTTCGGGATTCCAGCCGGCAGATATAAGAAGGTTAGACAATTCGTTAGTAATTGAAACAGGGCTGATAACATCCTGGCCTTCGGCTCCAAAAGTTATTTCAATTCTGCCAAGAGGCGTTGTGCCTGTGTCTGGTTCTATGCCCATTGCAATTAGTTTCCATAGATTTCTTCTGGGTTTCCAAGCTTAAACATTTGCCCCACCCCCTGGCTGTCGCCCTCATTAAATTGGAGCAGATTTCGAGTTATTGAACCAGGCTGGTTTTCATTCCCTTCAAACCTTGGGTCTGCCGGAGAAGAAATAGCTTTATATGGAGGCCACCAGGCCGTAAACGTCTGTTCTCCCCAACCTGGAATAGTTACGTTTGTAGTATAAAAGCCGGAAGAATCTGCGTTGTCAAGAAGCCTAACAACCCGTCGATAAATTCCGATATACGTCCGGTTGTTATTTGCATCAACGTCTCCCCGGCTAACAATAAACGACTCTTCAAGAGTAATTCCATTGTTTGGTTTTGACATTGAAATGCGTCGTGGCGGCTTTCCTATTCTTGATACTTGGTACTCCGACTCCATGTAAACTTCTGGTGATCCGGTTTGATAAACAAGATCGCTGGCATTTGCATGCATTGACGGAACGACAACAATGTTGTTTTTTACCGTTATAGACTCTGACCCAGAAACCAAACCATATGGTTTATCTATGTGGCCGGTTGCTTCAATTGAACTTTGTGTATGTTCTCCAGTTTCTTGCACTGGTGGCTCGGCAGCTTCTTCAAACTTAACGTCGTCAAACTCTAGCGATACGTCTTCTCCAGCCCACTCGTCTCCCCTTTTCCAAGTCGCTACCGGAAACTCGGAAGGCGACCAGGCTTCGCTGTCATCCGGGTTCCAAGGGAAAAACATTTGTCGTTTTACTGAAGAGATCAGTTGAGCGCCATATTCGTTGGGACGTGGAGCTACCGACAAATCATCTTGCTCAAAAAATGGCTTCAGCAAACCGAAACCACTTCCAGTTTCATTTTCAAGTCCAAACTGAGACGTTGTTTGCATACCCATTGCAACAATTCTCAAAGAAATAGACCTCTTTGAAAATACATCGTTTTCAGATACTGTAATTGATTGAATCAGGTCGGTTGTAATTTCTGTATCACCGACAGCACCGCCAAAACTGATTCGAGAAGCTGCTATTCGGATTAAAGAATTAAGCAATTCTCGAGGATCTGAATTTACGTCCCCCTCAAGCTCTCCCTCAAAGGTCTTTGTTCCCATCATGTTGCCCAGGCCGCGTTGGTAAGTAAAACGACCCGACCCTGCTTTTGCTGGGTATGGCAACGGCCTGGAGTATTCTTTAAGGGTTATCCGGTACAGAAGCTTGCACCCCGTAGAATCGGTCGCCCAACGCATTGATTCGACCCGAAAATTCGGTGGTACTACTGGCATCACAAGAGTTCTATATCGGTCTGGATTTGCCCCCCTTGATCCAGAATTAGAAAACGAACCAGGGTTCATTTTTCCGTCGATAAAGTTTCTTACCCTTAGTTGACCGTCAACAACAAGGGTGGTTGCTCCAACATTATCTATCGTATATTCCTGCGTCCAAGTGTGGCTAAGAACGTGGTAGGTTACGTCTTCTGCTGGTGGCTCAATCTTGTGCCAGGTAATAGTAAATGACACAAGAGCCGTAAGCGTGCCGTACATTTCATTAATAGAGTACGAGCATGTAGGCGTTCCGTAATCATCTTCCATTGTCCCATAATAAACTACGGATCTACCTTGAGACGTGGAGGTATTAATTTGCGTGTCTATACCCGCCACATCGTTGCTACTGTTTATCCCGCCTGTCATTTCGTTTGTGCCTGAGCTGTCGAAATCTAGCCAAACACGAACCGAAGTAGTTTCGCCTTGTTTAGGTTGACTTGTTAAATGCTCTCGAGCATTTAGCAAAGCGGTCCTAAAGTTAGATTCTGTCGTTTCAGAAATTAGAGCAGTGCCAGTAATGGTGTGTTTAGTGGTTTCAATTGAAATGCCATCGTCAGAAAACACTGGGTCAGCAGACTGTGATTTGATGTTTACATGAGACCAGGTGTGTTGAGAAGCACCTTCGGAACCAAATCCGTTGAATGTAACAGCCCATTTAGCCATCTATGTACCCCACTTTTTCTTATCATCGTCTGGCAAATTCTCAAAAGCAATTGGGTTTAATTCTCTGCCGGACGCAAGGCCACCACGAACTTGCGTACTGTGTTTCCACATTCCGCTAGTCATTGCTTCCAGATGTTTCATTAACAAAGCATTTGCTTCCGCAGATGGATCTGGTTCACCTTGATTTTTAATATCTTTAACATCACGGCTAATTTCCGCAATCGCCTCGTCGATCGCCTTTGAAATATCAAGCCCCAAATTCCCCAAAACACCAAATGCTGGACCGCCTACGCCTGGAACCAAAGAAATAATTTTAATCAACCAACTTTGCACCTCAATCAAGGTGCTTGCCACATGAAGTACAGTAAGCGCACATGTTCTAGCAGCTTCCGCTAAACCGTTTATACCGCCAAATGCGTCAATCAAAGGTTGAATCAGTTTTTCCATTGTCGTAAAAAAGACTTCAAGCACAGTAATCTTGATTGCGCCAAACGCTGTATCAAGTGCATTCTTGACGTTGGCAAACCCTTCTCTTGCCCTTGTCATCTCGAGCAGCATTGGACCCAGTGCTTTGGCCTTTTCCATTTGCCTGTTGAAATCGCCAATGGCAGTGATTGCGGATGCCATTGCAGCTTGTCCGCTCAATGCTGCGAGCTGGGAAATCAGTTGTTGAGTCTCAGAATCCCAACGTTGCATTGTTGCAACAAACTTCTTTATTGCATTTACTACTGTGTCAAACGCTTTTTTAGCAGCAAGAACTGCAACGGCAGCAACGCCCAAGCCCGCTGCAAACTTGCCCATTTTGCCCATGTTGCCTAAAGGAGCAAATCCGCCTCCACCGCCTCCTCCTCCACCGCCTCCGCCGTCTGTTTGGCCTGGGACAATCGGCGGTATAAACCTACCACCACCTCCGCCTTCATTTCCGACTCCACCAGGCAATGGCAACGTCTGATCATCAGACTGGATTACAACGTCAATCTGTCCAAGGTTTTCAGCCATCAGGTAATCTCATATCCAAACTTGTAGGTATCGGCCATGTAGCACCACCCTGGCTGCTCAGGAGACTCAAACAACCTGCTGCCACGCTCAAACGTGATCGGCAACGAGGCGTTGTCTTCCAAATCGTCATTGCCATCGTGAGACAAGATGTGATTGAACAAACCAGACCGGATTTCGGTCATTACCCTCAGAACGCCATACGTCAGGTTGGCGAACTTTTCGGTAGACCTGTTCCCTTGATCCAAGTACAAACGGCTCCACACCGCCACCTCAAACTCCTCCTGGATCAAGTAGTAGCCCGCCTGGGGAGTTACAGCAGTTGGAACGCCCGGAACGATCTGGATATATTGATCGTCCTCCTGAGTAAACACAGGCTCATGCGAGATGTAGATAAAGTCATCGTGAACCAGGCTGACAACCGCCTTGACTTTCGTCAAGAGAGCTTGATACATCTTGTCAGGCGTCGTACTCATTAGGCGATCAAGCTATCTGCAATGGTTTCGCTTCCGCCAGTGTGTTCTGGAAGTTGTTTCCCACGGCTGTACATATTAAAGAACTTGTCAAAATTCTCCTGCATGGTTCCGGTGCTGCTTTTTGCTACTGCTATCACAAACTGATCGTCTTTGACAAAATCAGTAGTTCCTCGAAGAATTGCAACATATGGTCCGTTTCCGACTTGGACAGCCTTGGCCACACACAACTGATCAATGTAAGCACTTTTTGTGTTTGTCATTGCAGTAGTGAGTTCTAGTGTGATCTGGTATGGCGTATTTGTAGACAATGCTTCAGGCGTCTTAAAGAACGTAGAAGACGTATTCCACTGGCTGTGTGATGCTGCGCTCAAGTTGATAGTCGAAGAAGCGGTAAGGCCGTTGTTGGTTACTTCTGTTCCTCCGGCATCTTCCAGGCTGACTTTAAGAACACCAGCAGCAACGCCAGAATCCAAGTAATACTTGTAAGTCAGAAAATAGACTGTATTCGGCAGAAGCTTTCCGGCAGTACCGCCAGATGTGTTCAGTTGCTGAGTCAACTTTGTGAGATTTGAACCATCTCCCGTGATTTTCAGGTTTGCATCACCTTGGAAAATCTTTGCCGTAGTCGTGTTTTTGTATACGTGCGTTCCAGCTGTACCAGTTGCAATAGTCCAATTGGAAGGCGTGTTAGTGCTAAACGACTCAAACGATGAATTAGTAAGAAGATTCTTGTTCAATTGGGAGGAAGCATCTACAGCCGGATCTGTGACCGTTACAGTTACGCTGGCACCAGATCCGCCAGGCCAATCAGGATCCATAATGTCAGAAATAGGTGCTTCGCCAGTAATTGTAAATACTTCTCTGCCGGCAGTCCCTGTTACCTGGGAATCTTTTGTGCATTTGATTACTAGAGACTCTGCTCGAGTGTTTGCAGTCGATTTTGTCAAGGCTGAAGTTGTTGCCAAGATAGTCCCGTTGCCGGTGTTTCCAGAATCGGCTGTGTCAGGCGCACCATAGGCAGAAGCGTTAATTGATGCACTGCCATCTTCCATTTGTTTAATAAGTCGATCAATCGCAAGTGACAATGTTTTAGATGTCAACGGGTCGTCGTCATTTACCATTTCTATCAGGGTTTTATGCGCAACTGTTCTGATAGCGTTGTAAACGGCTGCGCAAGACTTTTGCGAAGACAACTTAACATCGGTCAACGCCAGTGCGTGGTCGTTGTCCCCACCATCAAACTCATCCAGGGCGTCTTGGATTTCTGTTGCCAAGGTTGCCTGGAACGATTTAACTTGGACAGCGATTTGAAACAGCTTGCCAAGTCTTGTAAAAAGGCCATTAGACCCGGTGAGTGTGACTGCCATTACATGCTCCTAGACGCGCTTGCGTTCTTACTTTTAATTATCTGCAATTCTGTTGATTGCAGTTGTTTGTCTGATGCCCCTGCTGCCTGGAGAACAGATAAATACGCTTCGCCGTCCAATGCCGCACCAATGCCCTGTGCGGACATAAGTATTTCGGAAGCGTTTATCTTGTTCATACATGCAAGCAGTCCAATGTCTACTTCGCCCTCAGATAAGCCTCTCACCTTTGGCTTGTAACCATACGTTCGGACGAACTTAGCGTATGGCAAGGTCAGTTTCCCAATTGCTCCATTCGCATAATTGCTTTGGAAGCAACTGCAAACAACTCATATTTGGTCACCTGGTCCAAGCTGCTGCCCTCAGGTGTCCATGAGATTTCTCTCATGATTTCGTCTATCTGCGCGATGGTTGGATTCTCGCCTTCTTGAAGCCCGGCTTCCATAATCTTTCCAGACAACTCAAAGGCGTCCACATACACCGTGCATTTCTCTTTGACCTGAACCATAAAGGTATGGTCATCGTTCTCCGTGTTAATAATTGGCATTAGCCACCTCCTTCAAAGGTTATGAACTTGCGCGCATGAACAACTGTCCACCAGACGCTCTTACCGCTTTGATTGTTAGAACCAGTTTCTTGGGTGCGTTGCCCCATCCAGTTTCGGCCATTGATTCGACCCAACACTTGAGAAATTGGTACGAGTTTGTTTCCATGTTGCTGGTGAAAGTTGGGACAACTTTAACTTGCAAGTTTTCTACATGAGTAAAGTTTGCTGCTGCAAGTTGATCTTGACCAATAGAGCCTGGTTTACCGTCCCCTGTACCACCTTCCCATACACACGTTTTTAGAGTGTCAAGTACAGCTGTGTCCCACTTAATCAAGGTTGCAGTGATTGTTGCAACTGTACCTTGATAAATCATTGCAGCAGGTTCCCTTCCGCTTTCAGTTGAGTAGTAAGGATCAAGGATGTTTGCAAAGTCCACTGCAATAAGATCGTCGTTGTCGGTAACTCCCAAAGTGCTAAAGCTAGACGCGGTGGTCGTGCCTTCAGCCTGCTGCTTAATCTGCAACGTAGTCGGACCTTGGATGTTAAATGATGTTGCCATTGTGTTCCTACCTTATCTTGTTTGCTATTGCATCACCAATCGCACGTTTCAACTCCTGAACGTCCTCTGGTGGAAGGTTAAAAATCTTGCGTTGCGGAACGGTCACGCCATTCCACGCCATGAAGTAATCCTTGCCTTCCACCAGGCCCTCTTCAGCCGGGTCATTGCCCTTCTGATGAGTCCTCCTGGCTTTCAGTGTCAAGGGTATGAAGTTTGGCCCCTCGGTCTTGAAACCGTGCTGGTGGTAAACACCGTATCCAGCACCGTCCTTGAGTGACATCGTAAACTTGTCTGAGCTTGAAACGACTTCCCCACGCAGTCCGGCCATCAAATGGCCGTTATCTTGCAAGGGATTGCCTCCAGACCTGTAGTGGCCTGAAACCTTGTTTGCCCACAGGTCGGGATATTGATGCGTCGAATCGCCTTTGTTCTTGATCCGGCGAACGGCCTGGCCCCGAAGAATGCCTTTCAGACCTTCGTGGTTGTTCAACGCACCAATAGCCTTCTTCTTGAGAATGCTCTTCAGCCTAGGAAGCTCGTCGGCTCTGATGCGAATGGTCGCCATTAGTACGCTCTGTCCTGGCGAGTCGGAAAATACTCGGAATCCGAAACCATATTGATCCGTCCTCGAGTAGCGTTGTTTACGACTTTGACAGCAGCCTTGCCCGCCGAAGCTGCGGTTGAGAGGTTGAATACCCGCTCACCTTTGCCCAACGCCTCACAGGTCGCTGTAGCCTCGTCAATCATCGCCTGGACGTCCGGGGGAGCTGAAGTAGCCTTGCCCCGGAACAGGTGCTTTATCGTCAGAGTGGCACACAGTCCCTTCAGGGACCAATCATCTGCTGCGTAAATCGTGTCTAGGTTTTCAGACGTGTACCTTTCGCCTCGAAGTGCATAAGACTGGATTTCTCCAGAAGCCTTTTCGATAGCGTTCAACGCCACTCCATTACTCTCGCCAAGTGAAGGTATCGGAGTGCCAGAGTATGAACACAACTGACTGAGCATACGAGTATCAAACGATTCCTTGAGTTCAGCGACTGTCAGGTACTTGGTTTGTGCCATTTATTACTTCTCCAACCCAAAGCGGGTAGAGGCCATTTCTGACCCCTACCCGCCGTGAAGGGGTGGGCTAATGCCCGATTGTGGAGGTCAATCCAATCAGTCAACAACGTCCTGGAGGAGATATCCAGAAAGCGGAGCCGTCAGGGCGATTGCCGAATCATCGACAACTCGACCACGGGTTCGACGGTTCCAAGTGTCATCCATCGTCTCAACCGTCATGTCTTCGTAAGCGAAGCAAGTAACGGTGGAGAAATCGGGGACGCCTTCCGTACCCATCAGGCCGCCTGGGCGGCTAACGAAGACGATATCGTCCTCAAAGATGGCACTCCGGGCCTTGGTTGCGCCTTTTCGGTTGGTAACGCGGGTGGTCGTGTCAACCACGATACCGCCAACACCGAAGAAGTTGTCAAGCAAAGCGTAATCATTGAACTCGCCAGCACCGCGAACAAAGTTGGCCGCGAATGGGGAGCCGTTGAAATACTCACGGTATTCAGCAGACTGCGTGATCTGATGAGCCGTGTTGGTACTCATGATTGCAATGATGTCACGCGGGCTAACAGCTTCGCCGGTGTTTTCCATGATCTTTTCGACCACGCCGTTAAAGCCCTTCTGGATGTAGTTGTTAGAACCAGTTGCAACATCCATCTTGCCGCCACCAATATTTGCAGCCGTGTCGGTAGTTCCGGTAGGCCAGTTGCTGGTTGTGGTAAGAAGGGTGGCTGCACGGTACGAACGAAGACGCATAGCCTTGGAGGCTGCGATTCGTGCGTGTGCTGCAACAACGTCCCAGTCGGCGTTACCGACAGCACGGTGTCCAAGTGTAAACGTCGGGCTAAACCGTTCAGTCGTGTACGAGGTGAACTCGTGATCGACCTGGTTGCCTTCAGGAGCATCGTTGCCATCACGCCAAACGTAATCGTTGGTGCTGACGATACGGCTTGCTTCTTCCTCGTCAATCTTGAGGTAGTAGCCAGTTGACTTAGAAACCGGAGTCAGCTTGCAATACTGAGTGACCGGGAACGAATTAGGTGCGCGGGTGAATTCAACTTGAATCTGCCCCGTCGCCTCTGAGAATGTGGGGACGAATGTGTTTCCGCCACCGGGTGCGACTTCTGCCATTGTTTTATTCCTCTATAAAGTGAAAGGGTCAGATTATGAAAGTGCCGGACGCCATTGGCTAGGCTGCCAGAGCATTCGGAAAATAGTTCCTGATGCTGCGGACTCAAGACAAATGCCAGCGATTTCTTGAACCGTAGTTCCAGATTCGGTAGCAGCCGTCGCCTTGCCGTCTGCGTCTGATGTGCATTGCTTGCCACGGGTAATAGAGCCACCAGCTTCGACAAGTACAACTGCACCCGTTTGAAGAGAGATTTGATCTCCGTCTTCAGCGTGGTTTGCTGAGTCATGTGATTTCGTGTCACCAGAAGCGACACCAATGGCTCTCTCGTTGTCATCGGCTTCGAGGCCAGTGTTATCAGCAGCGGTGCTGCACTTTACAAATCGGTATGGCCGGATAGTTCCTCCGGCGGCAAGATTAGGTGTTGATGCGAAAGGCATATTCAATGTCTCCTACGTCGGGCTATCAGCCGGACTTCAATTCTTGTTCAAAGACCTGCTGGAACTGATCCGCGTTCAGGTTCTCTTTTGTCATACGAGCAACAGCACGGTCGGATGCCGACTTGCGATCTGCTGCGGAATACTCAGTCTTTCCGTTGACTCGAGCATCTGTCATATTCAAACGCTTGCCAATCGGGTTCTTCTTGAGAGTTGCACGCCAGAACTTGAGCTTGGCTTCAACGTCCTTGGTGGCGAGCAGTTCGTTCATCATGTGGTCACGATGCCCTCGGACCCGGTAGCCAGCAGCCTGCAAAGCGTCCAGTTCCTTGGAGAACTTGGCCTTGCGGAGCTTCAGGCCCAGGCCACGCGCTACCTTGCGGTATGCGTTTCGCTGACTCTTGAGCTTCTTGAAACGAGCAACGACTTCTTTGCCGTTCTTGGTGCGACGAATGCGTGAGAACATTTCTTTGTCCTCTTCCTCTTCGTCTTCGTCGTAATGCGTTTCTTCGGCTTCCATTTCTTCATAATGGGCTTTGCCGGACTTCATTTCTTCGTCCTCTTCCATGCCCATCATCATTTCATCGTCTTCGTCATCGCCGTTGAGCTGCATTTTGAGCTGCTCCAGGTCTTCACGAAGGGTGTCATTCTCAGCACGAAGCTTGGCGATGAGATCCTTGTCATCGCCGTCATGCTCGATCGTCAGGCGACCGTCATTTTCTTCAGCCATTTCATGTTCCTTCTTATCACTGCCCGCCATACCGGGTACAAAAGTGTTAGACCCGCCTGGAGCAACCTCAGAGAAGGTAACAGGACGGGTATACGTTGATTTCTCGCCAGTTTTGGCGAACCGTGTGTCTCGTAGGGGACGGGCTGGTGTTTCCCGGCCAAGCAAAGCGACCTCACTCATGTGGCCGTCTTTCCAAATCTCGGCAGAGCGACGCGGGAAACGGTTGGAGGAAATGTACTCCTCGAAGTCAGACTTCGACATTACAACATCCCCAACGATACCAGGCCCGCTGTAATTCTCCCCATCGCCCGTATTGATGTAAATATCCTTGCGGCCAATGTTAACGATATCGCCAAGAGCTTCAGGGGGGCAATCTTTGCCTTCCTCCTGGTGAAGCATAACCAGCTTCGGGTTGCTTCCCGCGCTCATGTGGGCTTTGGTGCGAGAAATGATCTTCTCGATAGCCTCATCGTCCAAATCTTCCATGCCCGAATCATCTGCATCGAAGCCAGGGATATGGCCTACAAATAATTCAAGGTCGTGGATCGTGACCTTATCCCCGTTTTCTGATACCTGATGAGACGGCATATTTGTAACCTGCTCGGTCGCCATATCCGTGTTCATACTAAATCTTTCGGTTATTGTCATCGAGATTATGTGAGTTTCTTACGAAATACCTACCGTTGTCGTGCCGTGTCGGTTGTTTCTGGTCCTCGTAATGAACTTTTGCAGTTGTTCTTCGTCAACTCTCCATTGCAATCCAACCTTGTAACCCTTCAATTCTCCACGCTTGAGGAGCCTGTAAACCGTTTCATCGCACACTCTCAATCGCGATGAAACCTCTTGAGCCGTGAGTTGTCTGCCAACCATGCTTATGCCACCCTGCTTGTGAACCCTGGGTCTGGATATTCGCCGCGATCTATGTAGCCCTGGCGATTGCCGTTGTATCGCTCAAGAGCCTTCCAGTCGATTTCCCCGTCATCACCGACCAGGCCAAGGTTTTCCGCCTCCGTCCAAGATACGACACGGACGGTCCCTCTGCAATTGAAGCCGTTAGGTGGGGCAATCTGCATACGGTCGAAATACTCCACCGTATTGATGTATCCGTCCATTGCCGCGTGGTGATCTCGAGAGCGAGGGTCTTGGATTTCGACAATCATTGCCAGGGGTGCAACGTCTTTGACCTCTTGCGACCGCATAGAAGACATATGGCCTTCGTTGTATGCGGTTTGCAGGTTGGTGCGATAAACGGTTTCAAGTCGTGCAGCAGTAAGGTCTTGCGCGCCCTCAAGCCATGCCCGGTCAATAAACTCCGGCAAGGTCATGCGTTCGTCTGGCATCACGCCCCGCAACGCCTGGCCGATCAGGTCTTTCAGGGCAATCGTTGTAGGCATGTCAACGTCAGAAACCCAGAACGCCTGTCCTAGTGCCTTGGATATCGCATTTGACTGGGCATCGAGCTTGGCGACCACGCCCATGCGTTCAGCCATCGCAATCTCGGCGGCTTGCTGCCTTGCAATCTCAGCAATGTGCGGGACGTTGTGTGCCAGCATCGGAACGCGATCTTCAAACAGGTCAATCGCCTCCTGGAATGGCTCTGGAGCAAACTCCTCAAATCCAACCTCCATCGGCCAATCTTCCTTGGCGTAGGTCGCTTTGGAGTTCTTTGATTTAGCCTCGCCAAAGATTTCCGGCCAATCTTGTTTCACTTGGTCAGGGAGATCGCCTTTTTTATCAACACTCCGAAGGTAGGTGATTTGATTTGATGTGAGACTGTCTGGTTTATCAATCGGGGGGGTTAGAGCAACAAACCCAGCGTCGTTGAAAAACTCCATATCTTTCATGCTGGCCCCGTTGACCCTGACAACTTCTCCGTCTGGAGATTCCGCAAGGTAAGAATAAGGCACCATATTTCCAGTCTTGTTATACAGCAAGTTAGCCTTGCCCAAGAGACTCATTCCTCTCGCGCCCTCGGTATTTTCAACTCCAACTACTCGTGTCAGTCTTTGTTCGTCATCAAGTTTCGCCATGCGCTTTGTGTGTTCTTTCATCTCCAAAGCTGCAAGAATTTCACTTTGTTTGACTTGATCTCCGTATACCTCAGAAGGGTGTGCAATTGAACCGTCTGGCAAAGTAATGAAACGGCGAATCTTGGCTCCAGTGATATCAGACGTAAGGAACAACTCAGGAAGATGCGGGTAGCCGTATATGGGATCTCCGTCGTGATTTACGCCTTTGATCTCATCCTTCTTAATCCCGTTCATCAAATAAACATCGCTGATACTTTGCAGCACCTCTTCTTTTTGTTTCTTTGTCAGCTTGCTTCCGGCTTCGTATCGAACCCGTTTCTTGGGCTTGTCAGTGTCTCTTGCCTGGCCACTGCCCTCTCCCGCGCAAGTGTTCCCTGGCTGGAAGCCTGGGGCATCGTCATCGCCTGCACCGCAACCAGATTTAGCGTAGGTCGCCTTGTCGGAGAAGAAATCAGCACCAGCTATTTCAGCGTCCTCAATGACCTGAGACAAGCCCAACAGGTAAGAAAGCAGAATAGCACGAGCCGTGACAAGCTCGAAGTCATGCCAGGCTCGGCCATCTGCCCTTCCTTCAATAGTCGATGCGACCGCTTCAATGTATGGAACGACGCTTTCCTCGAAAGCAGCCGCCATAAGGTCATCAAACTCTTTGTCTGTATGAACCTTTGCCAATCGCTAATCCTTGCGCTTGTCTTGATCGTCCAGCTTGCCCAGGCGTTCCCAGTCCGGGTTCATGTCGTTCAGAATCCGTATCATCGTCTCGAGGCGGATAATCGAGTTATCCAATGCCCTGGTGCGGTCGATCAGCTTCGTGATCATATTCCACTGGGCATCCATCTTGTGCATCAGCGTATTCATCATCCACCGTCCCAACAGGTAGATGCCGCCCATCAGGGCAATCGCTATGAATACAGGGAAGCCAAGAGTCTCGATAACCTTGATGACATCAGAACCTTGCATTAATTAACTACTAGAGTTTTCTCTTATCCAAGATTCAATATCGTTGATTACGTTGTCGTAATCTGCCTTAAACATGGAATCTACCCAGCGATCAATCTCTTTGTCTCCTGCTCCCATTGCAACGGCCTGGTCGTAAAGATCGTTGGCTTTATCGCCTGCATCTCTAATAGGCTGGCTAGCTTCACTCTGGGATCTAAGAAACTCGTCAACTGATTCGCTTAGGGTTTTGCCGGTTTCATTTGCAAGCATCTCCCTCATTTCGTCTACAGATTGAAGTGCTACGCGCTCAAACTCAACGTAAGCTTCGTCGGCAGAATTGACGTTCGGAAACTTTGCCTTAAAGTCTTTTCCAGACATATTTTTCATATCCATTAATTCTTGATATGAGGGGCTGTCTTGCGGATTAAGCCCGTTGTATTCCAGCATTTCAGCCGTGTCGTTCGCCCTTGGGCCAACAGAGAATGAGTCTAGATTCAACTTTGCGCCTTCAACAATGATTTCATCATCCATATCAGTTGCGGCTGCTGGTTTTGGAAAATCTGGTCTGGTATTCAAAACCGCCGATGCTGCATCGGCAACTTCAGGATCCCCACCGCCGTAGAATTGTCTTTGCATTACGGCTCGAAGTTCGTCATTTGACAGGGTTTCAAGATATTCCGACCTGGTGCTTGGATCAGACACCGCCTGCTTGAACTCCGGTGAATCCATGTCCAAATCGCTTCCGATGGACTCTAGGAGGTTATCAGCAAAATCGTCAGGGTCGCGTGTTACGGGTGCGTCGCCCGCTGCGGTCCGCGCATCCAACATTTGTTGCGCCATTTCTGATGTTGGTTCTTCAGAATCAGCCCAGTTTGACAAGTCTTCATTAGACCACTCGCCCATGTCCTCTGCTGTCGGTTGCCCACGAAGTTCGTTTGTTGTTATTTCGTGGCCTGGAGTTCCGAGTCTTTCCTCCAACATTTCCTGGGCTTTGTCCGATGTCGGTTCGCCAGAATCAGCCCAGTTCGAAAGGTCTTCATCTGTCCAATTTTCCATATCTGAAGCTGTCGGTTGCCCCGGCGATTCGTCGGCCGTTGCAGCAATTGCAGCTTCTTCGTCTTCAATAGCCGCTCGTTCCTCTGCAGTAGCGTCATCTTCGGCTTCAAGAGCAACCAGTTCATCTAATTCGGGGTCGCCTGTAAAGGGTGCGTCTGCTGCTGGTGCGTCTTCTTCAAGGATTTCGTCGATAGACCGTTTGTCATACGGCAGAATTTCGTTGATGTAGAAAGACTCGATTTCAGCCTCAGTCGGGTTCGTGCCCATGAACTCTTTTACTTCGTCGTACACATCCCATTTAGCAAGCGGCTCTGGTGTTGTTTCAACGGTTGCACGCATCGCATCGGCTTCGGAAGAAGAAATCTCTCCTGACTTTTCCAGATAATCGATGTTCTCTGTTGAATAGCCTTCTCCACGATCTGTCACAAGAACATCCGGATCTTCAACTGGCCCTTTCGTTGCAGTAGGCTCATCGTCGTAAGGGTTGACTCCGTATTTCGTCCGAAGTCCTGAACGCTCTTCTTCAAATGCAGACTCACTCAGCAAACCTTCTTCTTTCAAATGTTGAATATCTTCTAGCTCATTCAAATAAAACTGAGTCCAACGTTCTTGATTTTTGGATTCCTTGTTTTCATCCATCCACTCTTCGATTTCACGTTCTGCTTTCTCCCAATCGCCGTCATCAATCATTTCTTCGTACTTGATGACTGTGTCTTCATCCATGCCAGCTTCTTCGGCTTTATACAAGGCATCGGATGCATTTTCATCTCCACGCACATCATGTTCGCCTTCAAATTCGCTAGCCAAAACTCCAGCCATGTGTTTTCTGACGTCAGCAGGTGACTCGGCTTTCTCCCAATCCGCCATGTCTCTCCAAATTCTTGTGAGGTTCTCTTCTTTTTCATCGTTATCAATAGCATCGGCAAGATTAGATTGCTTAGCAGTCAAAAGTGCGTCGCCTCGATCAATCTTTTTACGATCACCACCGCCCTGGTCGCCAGCGTCGTTCTTACCGTCGCCGTCGCCGCCACAGGTGTTGCCAGGCTGGAAGCCCTTGTTACCTTGCTCGCCTGCACCACAACCCGACCCGAACGTGTACTTGTGCCGTGCCTTGGGGTGAATCTGATGCTGATACTTAGCGGCTTCCGCCTTGGCTCGTCTGCTGAAGGTACTCATTTGGTTGCCTCGTCCTTGGTGTTATCCGCTCGGAGAGCGTAGGTGTATTTCTTGAATGCCTCACTTCGAAGTTTACCGCCTCCAAGTAACGCCGTTAGTGGGTTTTCTTCCTCTTGACCTGGTGCGGCCATTTGCTCCTGCTGCTGCTGGCTTGAGAGAACCGGCTCCCCCTCTTCGGGTTCAGTCAGTCCAAGGATCTCTCGTGCTTGTCGCTGCGATACCTCGCCGCCCATCTCAACGAATCCGCGTACAGCTTCCATAAACTCATGCGGATCGTTCTTCTCGAGCGAGAACTCGAATCGGGGCTTGTAGGCCGTTTCCCCGAAGTTCATCTCGTGGTACTTCCAAACAAACTCTCTGGTCAGGGTGTCAGCCAGATTCATAGCGTCCGCACGGATAATCCGCTTGAACGTCTCAGCGTGTTGATCGCCTACCGATGATCCAAGCCCGGTCGATGTGGCTTCGGTCGTTGCCGTTTGCCCAATAACCAGTTCTTTGATTTGTCCAGCCAAATAACCTTCAATCAAATCCGCAAATGTCTTTGCGTGGCCGGCATTTGGCTCTTGAACCTCAATCGAATATGCGTCTCGGCTCTCGCCTGGTTGTCTCGGGATAACCACCGAAACATCGCCAACGAGGTTCTGCAAGACTTCTTCCATGACATCCTTAGCAGCGTTGTTTCCGTCCGGGTAGGTTCCGATGCGGATACCCATGCCGTAACGCTCGATCCAAGTCATCCAGAATTGGAGAGCGGTTTGCTTCATCATCCAGTAGAACCAGACCGTATCCCTGATGCCTCGGCCTGCATAAACGTATGCAGCTTCTTGCGGCTCTTCGTAATCTGGCCCTTGGCGACCATGCGTGTGAAGAACGACCAATTCGCGTTCCTCATCGTCAAGGGTGTGGATCATGCCGTATGGCCCTGTTTCCTTGTCCCCCTCGTATTTCAGGCCGACGTACATGGTCAGATCGCCATATTCGGTAAACGCCAGGGTATCTGAATGAATTGGCATCCATTCGCCAGGCACGACGAAACCATCCCGCATTTCCGGCGTCACCTGGACGGCAGCAGGTCCGTACCAAACAGCGTCAAGCAACGCCATAAAGAACTCAAACGGCTTGTACAGGTTGGTCTTGATCAGTTTCTCGAGGGTAGCCGCCTGTTCGATCTGTACCGGATCGTTCTCGTCTTCTGGCTTGATCTCGTATTCGAGCAGGGCAACCGCTGATTGCCGTTGATAAAGCGGTCCCATCACGTCCGGGTCTCGCCGCATCTGTCGCTGAAGCTTGCGGTCTTTCCGCAAAGCCATGTCAGAACGTCGAAGCACCTTGGTGAAGTGATTGACGTAGGAGCGTTGAAGCTCGACTACAGACGCGAATGGCGGCTCTGCCACTGCGCGAGGATTCTCGTTCGGGACGATCTCGCCGTCTTCTGTCTTAGCGAACCGTCCTTTTTCATTTCGGGCTTGTTTTGGATTTGCCATATCTGGACTATATCGGAATCCGTATACGGTTGTGTCCGGCTTTTTGACCGAAAGAAACGGATTGTTAGCCGTTGTCGGTTTGTTTAGGCTCCATACACCCTGCTAAGACCAGTAGCACGCTCGATCCTGTTAGGTTTCGGCGGTGGTTTGGACTTAGAAGCCAAATCCATCAAATCAATGCAAGCGTCGACAGTGTCGTCGTGAGCAGCGATCGGGAACGTGGTCATCTCGTCGAACAAAGGCTCAAACGCTGGAAGTATGATTGATTTGTTGCTCGGGAAATGCAGCCGTCCACCCTCAACAAATGCTTGTCTTGCTGCTGCCCTAGTGACCTTGTCTGTTGTTCTCTTGGCGGGCATGATCGGGAACCGTGAAGCCTCGTTCATCTGTTGAACAAGCCCCTTCTGTGGCCCGTTAGCCTCGCCTATGGCCCTCACGACGCCATGGTGGTGGCAAAGCCCCAAAGCACGCCTGGAGAAGTCTGGGAACGTCGCCCGGACCCTCAGCATGTCCACCAGATACAGATGATTGTCGAATCCAAGCCAAGCGATCAAACAAACGCTGTAGTCAGGGTCGCCGCCAGACCGGGACTCACTGAAAGCGAAATCGAATGCAGCCACCATTTCTCCGTTTTCCGGCCTGGTACTCGGATCGTATGAGGAACTGTTCAGCCAATCGCCGCTGAAAATCATCGTTTCTGCGCTAATAGGCAGCAATTCATAAGCCCTGCCATACGCTACCGGTCCGATCTCGTCTCTGATCTCTTGGAGGAGTTCTGGTGTTATCTCTTCCGGCCAGGGGGAATCGAAACCATCGACCGGGATTCTGAGCAAGCCACCGTCATCTTGATGCTGTTTCCGCCAATCGGCTGTGATGTCATCAACGTGGTAACAGGTGCCAATCTTCCAGGTCTTAGGCTCCTTGCCGGCGGTAAAATCACGCATCGGCAACCAGTTGTTATTCCAGAAATCTTTGACCTGCTCTCGTAGCGATGGCTGCTGGACTGAGTTCCTCAAGTCGCAGATATCGTCAGCAATCAAGATATCCGCACGTCCGCCGGCTCGGCCGAAGATACCTTTCGCCTCCATCGTGCTGTCACGCTGCCAAGAGTCGCAATGCACCTTGAAGTCGGTATTGCCCCAAAAGTCCTTAACAGGCGTGATATTGGGGAATACTGCTTGGAACTTCGGCGATTCGATGATGTTCTTGACCAGGGCTGTAGTCTTCGACGCATCCCGGTCTGATTGCTGGATGTACTTGATTCGTACGTTCGGGTTCCTGCCTATCTCCCAGGCACACCGTGCGGCCATCTGAGACGTTTTTCCGTGTCCACGGGGCAACTCGATATAGCAGTTGTCAAACTCGCTTAGGTGGCCATTCAGACGCTTGTGGAGCTTAGCCTGGCTAAATCCGATGACGTAGGTACAGAACCAGATTGGGGAAGCCCGGCACAGGGCTAATACGTCGTTCTCGTCGAGCTGCTTGGTCATAATTAAACCCCGCACATCCCATCACACTCGTCATCCCATCCAAACACGTTCTGGCCCTTTTCAACGTCTGAACGAAGATCTACTTCCTCGAGGGGCTTGCAGCTACGGTGAATAAACGCTTCCCCGGCCATATTGGTCCCCTGGCGTATGGTTCTGTCGAAATCGACCGCATCTGCCCATTCTTTGGGGTTTTCCTTGATTCTCCGCCATTCTTCGTTGCTGTGGTAGGGGCATCCAATGCAAGCTGATCGAGGAACGTGGATATCCGGGTAGTTCTTCTCGAGCCATTCAATGCACTGGTAGCGTTTAATCGGCTTTGGGAAGTAGTCTGCCGGCATGTTGCAGAACGGGAATACATGCTCTTTCCACTTGTCTGAACTGGCCTTCGCCCTTTGTATCTCGTCCCAAGATATGCCCATCCATTGCTGAATAACGACCTCTTTGGGAGCGCGTTGCCTGGGCTTCAGTCCTATCACCTCACGCCTCATGAAACGCTCTACAGGCTTAATCTTGTACTGGAAAGTGCATTGCCTGCGTACCATGCTCGGCTTACCGTTTTCTTGGATGACGTACAGGGGGATAGCCATAAATCGCCCCCCGTCGTTGCGGTTTGTAGGCGTGAAATCCTCTCTTAGATTTCCGTTGGTGACCCGTACAACCTTGATTCCGTAGTCAGCAGCGTACTTTTCGCACCACTCCAGGTGAGTGTAAACCTCTTCTGGCTCCCATTGTGTGTCTGCGAAGATTGCGTAATCGAGCTTGGGCAGTATCCCCTGGCAAGACATCAGCAAAAGAGCGGTTGATTGAACCCCGGCTCCAAATGAAAGTACCTGTTTCATGCTCCACACCTTCTGACGCTGAAACGTCACCTTTGGCCTAAGCTCGCCGTTTTCTCCTGCGCATCGGCAGTAAGGCTACTCCAAATATAGCCAAAGTTCCGGGAGCTGGTGCGATCACTTCAGTCAGGTTTGAAGCACCCGATTTGAAGGCGTTAATTGAGTCAAGCCATTCAACCAGGCTGTCCAACGCTTCTTTGCCAAAAATGACCCCAATGGCTACAGCAATGATAGTCAGCGTAAATACGCGCTTGTCCAGCTCTCGGATCTTCTTGTCTTTAGCCTGGGTGTTCTTCTTACAGTTGAACAGGTCTGATTTAAGCTGATCAACCTCTTTATTTCGGCAGTACGGGCAATCGCCCTTGGCTGCGTTCTTTGTTTCCCCGGGGTCCATAATCTAATCTCGCCAATCGTCTGTCTGATTCAGAAGCTTCGACAGCCTGTCCATGTCCTCTTCTTCAAACAAGGGTCCGCCGTCATGCCCAGCAAGCCTATCTGCGATCTTGCCGTCGATACGCTCTAGAATCAAGTTAAAGAACTTGTAATCGCCCTCCAACGCTTGCCTCAAGGCCTGGGTCACAAGCCCCTTGACGATCTTCTCGCCGTCTTCACCGTCAGCCAGTCTTCGCCGGAGCTCGGCTTCGATACTGACCGTTCCCTTTGGCCTTCCGCCGGGATTACCGGATTGGCCTGGCTTGAACTGGAACTGTCTCAGCCAAGGCCTATCGTTGCTGTTCTTATGCTGTTCTTCAGGTTTGGGCATTCTTTAATCCCTCAAAATGGCTTTACCACCGGCATCCGCGTCGTTGTTATCGATTTCAATCGAAGATTAGCGCGTCCACCTGCTTTCATTTTCATTGTTGCAAGGCCCGGATACGCATCTGCTATCTGTTGGAGCCTTTGTTCATGCCGATCGAATCGATCATCCCCTTCTTTTTTGACCTCTTCATCTATTCCACCAGGGGCGAAATACTGGGTTTTGACTGTCACATTTTCCATTCTAACCATGCTTTGAAACCAAAACCAAGCGATCAAACTGGTTTCAAAATCTTCTGCACTTGATTCATCTGACAGCCGTTTAGACGTCCATATTCTATTTCCGGCAAACGAGCCAAAACAACAACCAATGATGTATCTCAACCCATTGACGATTTGGTTTTTCATGTAAAAAGCGTTGCGTGCCGGGTAAACACCCCAAATCGGAGATCCTTGATCTTGGCAAATCTTGAACCCTGTTGTTGCCCAGTCGTCAAAATGATCTGTGAACTCTTCGAGTTTCCCATTCTCATTCAATTGCTCGATTTTCTCAATATCATCGTCTAAACTCAGAACAGGGGTGCCAGGTGCGTAATGTTGTGTCATGTAAAAACGCCTGCATTCGAATATGCCCAACTTTGCTATGGTTATTTCCCATTTATCATCTAAAGCTTCTCTGTATTTGACATACTGGTCGTGATTTGCGACAAACACTGTTACACGTTCTGGATCAACTTTGTTTCTTTCCAAAGTGTTAAGTGTTTTGTTTTTCAACACTTCCGAACGTTCATAAGACGGCACAGCGATTTTGTAATCGATCATGTTAAAGACGTCCCTTCTCCACCCATGGGGTTGTTGTGGCTCCGGTTCTTAGCCCGGTCCACTTCATCAGACGCTGAGCCGCAATGTTTCATCTTGTCTCGGTAGTAAAGCACCAACGCTAAACGTCGATATTGCCCAGGGTGTCCATAAAAAGGCGTGTTTCCATGCCACCTGTGGACATTAGCGAACAAGATGCCCCTGGTTCTCATGTCTACCGCCAACCGGTACTCAGGGAAACAGGTCAAACACCCCTCGTAGTATCCGGCTTCCATAGCGGTCATTACTCCGCAACCGTCAGGATAATCGCCCTGGTCTTTATGGACTGCTGTTTGCCAGTTGGCATTGACGGTGACTGTCGTGAACACTGAATCGCCGATCACGAAGTCTGGAGACGTTTCTTTGACCACTGATTCTTGGTTTGAATACAGCTCTGGGACGTTGTCTTTGAACGCTTGGGAGATGAACTCAATCATCGGGATCGCAGATTCGTATTTCTCGCGATGTTTGACGGTATAACTGGTCTGCCGGCAATAGGGCATTCTCGGAGTCCGGTCGAAATACCCGACTATTCCAGACATCACGCTCGCAGCCCGATTGGTGTTGCTCATGGTGCCGTCTTTTTTGACAGCCCGCCATTTTGCAACTTGTTTCCCTGTTTCAGACGTAATATCCTCATTGATACCAGCAGCAATTCCCCTGTTGTCAGTGGTTCCTGCTGCGTCATTCAACGCGTCATAACCCTGGCGAATCAATGATGTTGGGATGATGTTAGGTATGTACCTGGCGAGAAGCTTGCCTTCTTCGTCCAGAACCAGGGAGTCTTCCCTCACTACGGTGTCGTAGGAAGCTTCGGTCAACTGCTTGCCGGCCAATTCCCCAGCTTCTTCGTCGGTCAAATGACGCTTGGCTTCAATCGTTTTCATGTGTTGTCACTTTCTCGAGAGCCGCCAATACGGTATCTGTCGGGTTGTCCGTCCCCAAGACTTCGGCGGCCATTTTCAACCTATCGAGGTAAATCTCGATCGATTCTACGTCAAAGTACAGTTGAACCATACGGACATGGGAAGAGGGAGCATCTGTCTTGACGTTCGGCATCGTCCTGGACAGCCCTGGGTCACTGGTGGTTTCCAACGTATCGTCTTCGTCCATACGAAGTTCTAGTGTCTTCGTGATCTTATTCAACATCTTGTTGAGGTCGTTTTGGCTGAAACCTGTAGAAGCGATGTCCTCAATAGCGATCTCTTGAAGGGTGGCCGCAAGCTGGATTTCGTCCCAATCAGACAACTCCGACGTCCTGTTGTCGGCGATCGCGTATCCCATTTTTTCGGCTTCTGTTAGGTCCGTTCGAACGATGTCGATGCTTTCCCAACCAAGTTCTCGAGCAGCCGCCAACGTGCCGTTACCAGCGATAACCACGTTCTGGTGGTCAACCACGATCGGTTTCTGAAGCCCCCATCGCCTCAGAGACTCTTTGATCGCTTCCATGTTGTGATGGCTATGCTCTCTGGCATTCTTCTGGTCATTCGTCAAAGAGTCGACCGGAACACTCTCTACGGTCAGGCCTGGTGTTTTATTCTTCTTCGTCTGGCTTTTGGACATTCGGGATTTCCTCAACGATTGCGCCACCTTGAATGGCGATCACTGCGTACAAGGCGCGAGCAACCTGCTCCCAAACCTCCCTGTACGATCGTTTCAAATCATCCCAATCTGTGAAGTCGTAGTCAAATGCCGTGTCCATGCTGGTTGCCATAGCAAGATAACCCGCCTTCGCGCAGGCCTTGATGAGAGCCTGGGAAGGTGCGGGCATCCTTGCTTCGGTGTGGTCTACGCGTTTGGCTATCACTTAGACCCTTTTTTCGGACATTTGTCTTTGCAAGTACGACGAAGCTTGCACATGAGCCATTTGAAATAGCCAAGTTCGCTAACGGCAATACCACCAGCAACGCTGATTAGAATCATCCAAATATCACTCATTTGTTGTCTCTCCGTTTGATCTTCTTCCGGGCAGCTTCATACGCTGGATCGGAAGTTCTTCGAATAGCGACAGCCTCACGTTGGGCCATCTCGTTATTGTTATCTAGCATTTTCAGGTCGGCTTCGGCTGAACGCATCGTGGCCTTGGGGATAAACATGCCCAATGACCACACGACTCGCTTGATCAGCATCCCCAGGCCAGTTTGCCACAAGAGTACGATTACCCCGATGACGATGCCGGCAATAGCCAGGTTGCTCATCAGACGCGCCCACCAGGGGGTTGAATCCTCTACCCGGTGCAATGATGATTGAATTTTGACCGTAGCGACTTGGATCTGGTCTTGTTCCGCGATAATCGAGCTGCCAAGCGTGACTATCTGGCCTTGAGCCTCCATAGCCACAGAATCGGCTTTTACTGACTCGAGAGCCTGGGTAGCCTGGGCAAGCTCAATTATTTGCGTAGCAGATCGTTTTGAATTTGCAGCCTGGACGTTGACGCTTTGGGCTGAGGAGCCAATCGCCTGTTTGGCCGAAGAGCAGCCAGTGAGGAAGATTGCCCCAACAATTGCGAAAGATGTGCAAACAGCCGCGATGAACATGGCGGCTGTAATTCGTTCCCAAGCTCTTTTGCTGAGCATTTTAGGTTTCCTTGTCACGGAACCGTTCAAGACGTTCAACTCGGTCAATCAATTCTTTGAGTTTCATGTCTGTAGCGGCTTTTTGGCTTGCTGCTTTCCAAACCAACGTAGTTGTCATCGCCAAACCTGCCAAAAACAGGCCAAGCGGTATCAATGTGCTTTCGTTTATTACGTTTCCCCCTGGCGAGCCCACGTCCATGACTCCGGCTAGTCCAACGGCTGTGGTCCCGCTTGACGCTACCCCTGTAGCGAGCAGCCATATCAATTCTGTTGCTTCTTTGACCATCGTTTACTCAATCGCTGTAGTTTCGCCGTCCCATAGTGTTTCGGTTGTACGATTCTTTTTGACGATCTTCAAGGGGAATGGACCATATTTCAACCACAGGCGTCGTATCCTTCGGAACGCTTCCGTTTCCATTCCTTTGACTTCGATAGCCTCAAGAATGCCATCGGTGTAACAAACAACGAAATCCACTCGATATCGGTCATCTTCTGTCAAGTCAATCGGAACCTGGCGGAGCCACCAGAGCACAAGTCTGGCACCCACCATTGAGTCAAGTTTCTTGGCAAACTCCGCTTCCGCTTTCGAATCAAATCGCCACCCTCGGTAGGTAGTCGGATTCGCGTTGAACTTGTTTCGTTTAGGAAATCTGACTCTTGGGTGTTTGCGTTTGGCCATCCGTAGATGATACGTAAAAAACAACAAGACCGGAAATAAATCCGGCCTTGCTGCGAAAGGGGTCGAGTGAGTTACTGTGTCTTAGAAAGCGATGAACAAAATAAGACAAGACTCACTGCAACAAATTCGTGCTGCTCCAAGCAGCTTGGGGAAATGTCAAGAATAAACTACCTTCTGTGATCTTCCAACGCAACTCTCTTTGCCTCTTCCAGCGAAAGGCCGCCGTCATGGATGCAGATAGCGATTCGTTCACGATACGCATCTACGGCATCAGGACCGCTTCGGGAGACTTCTTCGGGTATTTCTTCTGTCAAGTGTCTAATCCTCTGATGGGATACTTCGTCAATGACCCTGTTCTTTCCGCTTGCCAAATTCGGCTTTCAGCTTCTTGCCTGTCCCAACCGTATCTTTTCCGCAGCCATTCAAGCATTTCAGGATGACTCATGTCGTATCGGATTCTCTTGTTGTCGATCCAGGTTGCCAGGTCGTAAGGTGTTGGACCATCTTGTTTCATTTGTAACCTTTGAAGCGATATAAACCCCGTTGTTTTTCCAGCACGGGGCCACACTGGGTTAAGTAACCAACAACGTGTTGGCGTGAGATAGAGATTCGCATGAATCAAACAGCCTACATGGCATTAGTAGGTTTACAAACCTCTTTCTCGTAAGTCAATATCGCTTCTCCAATCAACTGTGGTATCTGAGGAACTACGGCGTTTCCGAGTTGTTTAAGTCTGTCCATCCGATTGGGAACCCCATCAGCCACTCGACCCACGTTGGATTCAGTTTGCCAGTGACTTGTTCCGCTTCTTGCACTGAGGCATCCAAATAGCCTTTCTCTAATCGGTGCAGATGAGATTTGGAACCCAGTGGACCGACACCCTTCCATTCCGATGCGCGTGGCGTCGGCCATAACCTGACAGCACCGCCGAGCGTTGTTCCGCGCTTCGTCCCCCTGGTCGCACCTGCCCCGCGCACTTGGTTGTTGTCCTGTGTCGTGGGGTTGGGCCACAATCCAGATGCGGTCCCTCTGGTGAGGCGCGCCAACGGCGCTAGCGGGTATGCAATGCCATTCAGCGCAATACCCGATCTCGCAGAGATTTTGTAAGACCAGGGTAAGCCCCTTAGATCGAAGGGTTGATACATTTTCAATAATTGCCCACGCTGGCCGTACATCTCTGATGAGTCGAAACATCTCCGACCAGAGACCGGAACGCTCCCCGATGATTCCTTCGCCTTTCCCTGCGGAACTGATGTCCTGGCAGGGGAATCCTCCGGTGATGACGGTTGGAATAAGTCCATCTGCTTGCAGTCGTTCAAACGTCAACTCCTTTATATCCCCATAGACAGGAACGGTAGGCCAGTTCTTATTCAGCACCAGCTTTGCCTTTTCATCTTGCTCACAGAAAGCCACAGTCTCAAATCCGCCAGTCCTTTCAAGGCCAAGACTGAATCCTCCCACGCCACTGAATAGGTCAAGGATTTTGAATTTAGTTTCGCTCATGCTGCTCTTCAACATCTGAGTTCATGTTCAGATCGACCAGGCGTTCCATGTTTTTGGCCTTGTGCGCTTTGACCACATCCATCATGCTCAATCCAATGTGCGCAGCCAACAAATGGTCGTATGGCATTCCGTGCGAAAATGAAACAACTTCTCCCGTCGTTTGACACTCGAAGTTCCACCCTTGCGGGTGACCGTTTTCCCCGTCAGTTGTCAACGTGTAACGCCAGCAATCTGAAACGGGTGGAGTCGGAGTAGTTCTGAACTCCCACCCGTACTCTTTTCGTTGCGTGTCAAGACAGTGAACAATGAACCTGCCTCTTGTTTGAATCAGTCTGTCAAGCATCTTTCGTACCCCCTGGCTTGTTGATTTTTACTCGAAAGTGGCCTTGCATCCAACTTTCAGCGACTCCTTTCGGCATGCTGTGACCACCTTCAGGTTGGACTGGTCTGCCATCGTCTACGCAGAGATTTAGTTGGACGTAATTAAGTTCATGGGGGGGAAGATCAATAACTTCGCAGACAATGTATTTAGAACCATCCATTGCTGTGACTTTGATTTGTTTATCGCTCATTCGTTGTTTCCTTCGGCAAGTGCCGGGTGCGTGTCGTTCACAAAATAAACATGCACATGATCGCCAGGGCGCGTGGTCAAACCAGATTTCTGGACTATTCGCACGCTCTTCAT
>TARA_R100001594_G_scaffold78294_3_pt1 | contig 37820 bp, 43 predicted proteins | sample TARA_R100001594 | Tara Oceans TARA_R100001594 (sample SAMEA2622752) | marine metagenome | biome: marine biome (ENVO:00000447); feature: marine epipelagic mixed layer (ENVO:xxxxxxxxx); material: "saline water (ENVO:00002010), including plankton (ENVO:xxxxxxxx)" | depth 150 m | reverse complement strand
ATAAGTTTTTAATCTTGATGCAGCACTTTTTCTTAAAGTACCACCAGCACCATCATCTACTAAAAATAAATCTGCATCAGCTATAGCTCCACCAATATCTGTTTGACCAGATAAAATATCACTACCTAAAATAGTAGAAGTAACACTTCCAGCAGTTGGATTAACTGATTGTAATACCTTATTTTGATAATACACAGTTACGACATCGCCAGAAGCTAATGTGCCACCCAATGTAACAGTTTTATTTCCAGTACCACCTACCGAATAAGTATTCTTATCTTGTACGATATTATTCCATACAACAAGTATATCTTCCTCAGCAGAAATTTCGTGATTTAAAGTCACCGTATTTGTCGTGAGGCCAGTAAATCGGTCCTGGATACCACTATCAAAAGTAGTTGCTGGTTGTTGCCCAATGTAAGTCACTCTTAAGTAATCTCCATTATTGATAATGCACCTGAAATCTTATCAGCTACAGAACAATCAATTTTAATTTCATCTGTAGTTTCTAAAACTATCTTACTACCCGCTAAAACCTCTAAACTCGATTTTGCTGGGATAACAACATCTTTTGCTAGAAACGCGGTACCATTAGCCACATTGTTGTTCCCACCACGATTTGCTGTATCACTAAGTAATTCCACCTCTACAGTTACAGAAGTAGTATGTAAATTAGTAAGACGCAAACCAAGAACAACAGTAGTGGTGCTACTAGCCGCGGTATACATAACATAAGCTGTTCCAGCCGAAGCCGGTTCTGCCGCAAAAGTTACAGTTTTAAATGTATTAGCCATATTACCTCCTTACCATCATATCGTTTTTTTTAGCAAAATAACATCATATTATAGTGCAATTGCCAGTGAAGTTGCAGTAGCCTCTGTTACTGGCCCCGTAGGTCCCGTAGGTCCGGCAGGTCCCGTAGGTCCGGCAGGTCCCGTTGAACCGGTTGGACCGCTTGGTCCTGTTGATCCCGTAGGTCCGGCAGGTCCCGTTGGACCGGTAGGTCCGGTTGGTCCTGCAACACTACTTTCTGATGCTTGAATAAATGATACACCTATTTCATCAGCATTACTAAAAGTGCTATTACTAGCAATATGAGTTACATTAATTTTTGTATAACCTGATCCTGAAGTATTCGCAGCATTAATTTTAAAGTGTGCAAATTTTGTGCTATCTGTAAGTTTAAATATTCTTATTCTACCTTTATTGTCAGCTGCCCCCACATCATCTAAAGAATTAATCCAAGCAGTAACATCTACTGAATCTATGTTTTCATCATCAATATAGAATTGTGTTACACTTGCTACTGTTCCGTGATTATATCTAAAATTACCAGAACCAGGATCACTATCTGTTGTTGTCGTACTAAATCTATATTTAATTGTATCTCCACCAAATCCTGTAGTTGCTCCTGCTGGTCCCGTTGCTCCTGCTGGTCCCGTAGGTCCTGCTGGTCCGGTTGGTCCTCCTGCTCCCGTAGGTCCCGTAGGTCCTGCTGGTCCCGTCGGACCTGTTGGTCCCGTCGGACCTGCCACAGATGATGCTGCTCCCGTAGGTCCCGTAGGTCCTACAGGTCCTGCAGGTACTCCAAAAGCAAAAGCTCCTGTACTTGCTGTGAATGTTACTGTAGGAGTAGCTCCTGTAGAAAGTCCAGAGGCACTTGCAGTAAATGCCATATTAACTTCTTCTAATGCGTTAGCAGAAGAATTCCATCTAAAACCTCTTGAGGCCTTTGGTTCGGGCATCGTGAGACTTGCACCTGTTGCGTCTGCTCGTTGTAATCGAGGCGCACGGCTTACTCTTTCATCAACCTGTTGTACTTTTAAAATTGTTTTATCTAATGCGTCCTCATGTGCTGCTGCAGGAAAAGCGTCCCCATCAACATAATCTGCGTCTTGTGTGAGACCCATAACACGGACAATTGTAATCTTATGCGTGCTTGGAAGATTATTATTTAATGTTACTGTAGCACTTCCATAGCCTGCTGCTATTGAAACAGTGTAATCATATGTCCCACTACCATCTTTTGTTTGTAGTGTTTGAACACCTGTCGCTGTTACTAATGTATAAACTTTTAAGTCAGTTGCAGAAAAGACTTTTTCATTAAATGTATAGGCAGATGTACTGCCGTTACCTGTAAATTGTACCTTTCCGTCGCCTGCTGATACCGTCATAAATTACCTATTTCCTCCACTAAATTGCCACCTGCCGAGAATGGATCTGTTCCACCTCTAGGTATAACACGACTTGGTGATAAATAAAACCTTTGATTGTTCTTCTTGTTTAATCTTTTTTCCATTCGTTTAACATATCCTGGATTTGCCATCTCTTGTATATTATATAAAATCAGATAATCCATAATCATCTTTGTATAAAACAGATTAATGAATGGTGTATTTGATGTTATGATTTTTCCTAGTTGAGCAGCAAGATTTGTTGCCTCTGATTCGCCACGAATAGCTTGACTGAATATTGCCGCGACATCTCCTAATTGTCCGATAGTAGGACCTGCTGCTGTTTTCAGCCACCCACCACCAAACCTATTATACTCTCCAAATAAGAAGTCGCCATATATTCCTAAACCTCCACCTTGTGTCATTGCGGCTAGCAAGACTTTCGTATTATGTGTATAATCATCATTAAATACCCTAGGGATTCTTCCCTTTAAAATATCCTTAGTTGCCATAGAAACATATCCTAATACCGTTGTGGACGCAATAAATTGAGCAAGGCCATATAGATCTGCTTTACCTTTACCATAAAGTTCTCTTCCAACTGCTCTTCTTGTTACTGTAAGTGGAAATGATTTAAACTGCCATAAAAGTCTTAATGCTGATCCTAAATATGTTCCTGGTTGCGTTCCTAGGTGTTGAAATGCTCTTTCCCATGCTCCTGGCATTGGAATAGCAAAATCAGCACGATCAACAAAATAAGATCCTATTGAAAGCTGTAAATCTTGGCGCGTTCTTTTTATCCTTGATTGAGAGACTTTCATTGAAGGAACCCCTTCTTTTTTCTTAACATAACCTAAGATGATATCATCACTAAGATCTAACATAGCCTCTGCTGTAATATAAGATCGTTTAGTTGCTCCATGTGTCCATACTGCCTGTCTAATAACATCCCATTCAAGTTCATCAATATCAAATGTTTTTAAAATTCTTTGTGTATCTGCATCTAACTTTTTAAATGGAAGTTTTCTTTGCTGAGCAAGATTAAATGACATTACTTGTGCCATACCAGCTCTATGTGAATCATTCCACCAATTCATTAAATTCCATTTAAAAAACTTTTGTGATGACTTTGCAAGCATTCCTGGCATCTGGTCAATGGTTGACCATCTGTTAATCATATTACCAATATGCCCATCTAATCCTACTCCAACCATCTGAGAAACAAGACGTCGTTCACTTTTAGGAGCACCTCTTCCTTTTCCAAGATCAGCAAATACTTTTCCCCATCTGTTAAAGAATCCAAATCCTTGGAAACGTAATTCTGCTGCCTTATTAGCAATATCAGTAAAAGAGGATATTGTTGCGCCTCCTAATTTAGCCATATTTTGTATAGCCATCCATCCTCCTACAACATTAGCCATTTTTACATTATCAGGAATTCTTGCAGTTCCATCTATCTCTGAAAAAATATTCCACAAAAATGTTTGTTTACTTTTTAATGATCTATTTAATTTTTCAATTTGTTTGTCTAACTTATCTGCCTCTTTTGAAGGAAGTTTTTTTTGTAATTTTTTTAATGCTGCTACCTCTTCTTTAATAATTGTTCTTAACATTGCTTCTGGATTTGTTCCTAAATTTTTCATTAAGACAGTTGATTTTGCCATATGATCTAGCCCACTCATTATATTTTCTTGAAGACTATTATGCCCAAAATGCGTGTTATATTCCATAAAAGATTTTCCATCTTTAAAATGTAATAATCGATGTTGGCTTATTCTTTTTGCCATATTACCAGGCATTCCAAGGTGTGTAATAGGATCAAATTCATTAAATCCATCTTGATATTTTAAATGTACACCTGTTTTTAATGCATGCCATATTGACCTAAAAAATTCTTTTTGTTCAGCAACTGGAATATGCCCTGCTGTTTTATCTAAATCTAATCTAGGTTTAATAAATTCATACCATGATTCAAATCCTGCTCTTCTTATTTTTAACATATTATGAGTTTGCCTCATGATATACCCTGGAAGTTTTGATATCCATGCTCCTGCAAGGTTTGCATCATCAACCGCACTTGCTTGTATTTGATGTATTATCTTTGCAATTTCTCTTGCATTTTTATTTCCTGATTTTCCTGGGGCACCACCAGGTTTTAATTCAAATAGTTCCTCCATAATTTGACGCTCTATTTTCCCCCTAATAAATGCCTCCCACACATCATGTTCTTCTAATAATCTCATTAATTTTTTTTGATAAAAATCTCCTAAAAATTTTTGTTGTGCATCAATACTTTTTCTTGCTCCTTTAAAAAATCTCATAGCACCACCAAGAAGAGCTTGAATACCTAGATTTTTATCATTAAAATTAGCAAGATGCTCTTTTACTTTAAACTTCGCGATTTGATTTAGTATTCTTGTTCTTGCTTTTACAGCCGCTGCAAACTCATCAGCAGTTGCACTATCATTAATATATTTCATTACCTCAGCATCCATATCAGAAACTTTACCTTGCGCTTTTTTTGTTTTAATAAAATCAGCGACATCATCCATCAATTTTTCTGCTTCACTATCAGTAATCTTGTTCTCTGTTGCATTAACTACCTTCTTAATACAATCTAAATATCTACTAGCCATTATATCTTACCTATAATACAGTTTGCTGCAGCTGTTAAACCTTTTTTCATCCATTCAATTTTTGATGTTGCCTCTTTTAATTCTGTTTGGGCAGCTTTTATATCTGCATCTAGCTGTTTATTTTTAATTGTTGCCCCAAGGTCTATTACATCATCTATCTCTTTTTGAATTTTTTGTAATGCCTTTATATCAGGATCAGCCTCAACTTTTAATGTCTCTTCTACCTTACTCAATTTTGTATCATCGGAAGAAAGTTTTACATCTGCAGTTGTATTACTCTTTACATTCTTATGATAATGCTGAGAGCTTGATAACATTTCTCCTGGTAATACTCCCTCTATTGCGTCAGGGTCTCCTTTTTTAGGAGAAGCTTCTACATACATGTGTAATAATTTTTTTCCTTCACCATGTGTTTTCCAAAATGCTTGTTTAATTTTCCAAGTATTAGGAGGAAGAATTATTTCAATTTCATGCGGGTAAATATCACCTTTTCCTGCTCCGGCAAATATTACAGATTGATTTTTTTTAAGGGTATAATGAATAACAAGATTTTTACTTGGAGTGCCATAATTCCAGCTAATCGCTTTTAGTTCAGTAATTGAAGTAGATTGATATCCTAAATCTTGAATTTCTTTTCCAATAATAAGATTAAGATCTGTTCCTTCATCTAGTTTTCCTATCCCCTCAAATTTAAAATGATGCGCCCCTGTTTTTCTATGTGTAGTTGTTTGAATACTAATACCAAACTTATCTTCTAATTTTTTAAATATCTCATATAAAGGTTTATACTGAGCAACTTCTGTAGGACTATAATAATTACCTGTTTGTGGACCTTTTATATCTGCCTCAGGTCTTCCATCTCTTAACCATTTATTAAATTTTGGTAAGTCCCCTCCCTGATAATCTGTTAGTACCTTTTTCTCACTATGTGTTAAATTTTTTCTAGCCATAGCTATTTGTTTAGCTAACCATTGTACTGCCTCATTTTGTGTATGAAAAACCTGAAATTTTGGTTTATTTTTAAGTGATTCATTCATCGCCATTTGTGCAATTTCTGATACATCATCAGTAAGCCTATATACCTCAGAAGTCTTATTATTCCATTTAGGATCATTTTTTCCAAGCCATCCTGGAAATGTAATTTTTTTATGCCCGTGATCTTGTGTTTTAAGACTTAACTTTCTTCCAAGAAGTAAACTAACCATTTTATTAACAAGGACAGGATCTGCATGCAGTTTTAATGCTTCACCAAGAAGCATAATTGTATTATCATCAAGACTATATAGTTTTGCAATTCCTGCTTTTATGTTAGCAGCATCAAGAAGCTTTACAATAGCATGATGAGATCTTCCAGGATCAAGTAATGATACAATTTCTTTAAAGTGATTATTTAGATCTGTATCACTTTTCAGCTTTCCTTGCGCCCTAAATAATAGACTTCCTCCGTGATCTATACTATAAATTTGTCCATTTTTAATAACTAAATTTCCAGGAGCAGCAAAATCCCAGTTTCCAAGCCATGCCTGAATAACATAAGACTCTGCAAATTTATCAAATGCATCAGGATCAGTTGCCTTAATTTTTTTAATTTTATCAAGTGTTGCGATCTCAGATCCTTGTAACCATTTAGAGGCAACACCAACAATTTTTCCTTTTGAATGAACAAGCCTTACCTCAGGAACGTTTACTCCTAATAATTTTAAGATCCATCCTGCGAGCATTTCATTAACTGCCCAATTATTTTCTATATTTTTAACATACCAAGTCGTTCCATCAGGAGTATTATACACTCCTCCTTTATTCGAACCTAATTGTTTTGGACTAACCACCTGCATTTGATCTAAGTCAAGTGCATGGTCTTGTTGATTAAATTTTACTCCTCCTCCATCTTCTGTTTGGCCTATTGTTGGGCCTGAATCTTCTACATCTTTATTTGATTTATATTCTATCTGCCTTGATGGTGGTATCTTTCCATGAGCAATTTCATCATACTCTTGTTTTAATAATATATTTGCCTCTGTATCATCTAAAATTCTTCCTTCAGGAGAAGATTTTGCTATATTTCTTGCAGCTTGAATAATTGCTTTAACATCAATATCTTTTCCTGCTGCGACCTGTCCAGCTGCAACCTTTAATGCAGCTTCATGCCTTTTATGAGAAATACCTCTCATCCAGTCGGCGCCTCTTCCTCCAATAACATGAAGGCCGCCACCTAAGAGAGTTCCAAATGATACATTCATTAAAGAGTGCCACATAGAATAATCAGCCTGTTCATTATAAAGTTGTGCTGCTGTAGGAATCTCAAATGCAGTTGTAAATAGTGCCCCTGCTTTTGCTCCTCTCCAAAATCTTGAACCAGTTAATCCTATACGCCCTACATTCGCTAAAAATGCTGCTTGACCTCCTATAGGAATAAACATCGCGCCAAGGTTTGCAGGGTCCCATAATGCCGATGTCATGCCTACACCAATCATCCCAGCATTTTTCCAAAATCCATGTGACCTGTTGTAAACATCTTGATATTTCATCTCAGAAATCTTACGCTCATGCATTAATTGAGCCTCAGCAATACTAACATCATTATTAAAGTTTAATCTTCCATGCAACCCATATTTTTCATTTGCCTCTTCTGCAGAGATTAAATCTCCTGAGGTTTCTTCTGTTTCTCCTGTAATTTCATTAAAATATCCTTCTGGATAATTATTTTCTGGTCCTTTTTCATTAAGTTTCCAATCAGGAAGAAAAGGAATCTTTGCCCCCTGCTCAAACCAACGAGCTGCAGTAGATTGTGATTCATCAGACGCAACAATATCTCCCCATGACATTAATCTGTATCGTTCAAAATAATCCCAAGTTTCTGATTGTGAATGCTTCCAAGGCGCCTCAACAAAATCATGGCCGGTTAGGTATGAGTAAGGATTATCGTATGTTTCTGGTAATTTAAGATCCATATCTAAAAAGTGAATAGTGGAAGACTACTTTTCCTACTCTCCTCTATATTTTGCTCTAACATAGAGCCATATGCACTACTCTCTACATGATGCAGACTTACCTGCTCCCATGTTAACATAATAGGCTGCTTATCTTTTGTGTACACCCTTATATCATCAGGATAACCTGAAAAATTCCATATAAGCTCAACACCTTTTCCATCTGAAGTATTACGCCAAGCAAATATATTACTCTCTGTTTGGGCATTTTCTCTCCATTGATCTAAATCTGATATATTAGGATCTGCAGAATCAAGAGGAGCAATATCCATCGTACCAAGATATTTAGGAGCTAATAACATATTTAATACTCCATTAATATGCTCAATTTGAGATTCATCATTTGCTATATATTTTATATTATCCCCAACCTTAATTTTTACAGGAATTAAATAATTATTATCGTGGCCTATCACAAAATTTTTTCCAAAATAACTTTCAACAACTTGCTCCATTGCCTCTTCCATACTTGCATAATTTCCTGCTGCTAAAAGACTTTTAGCTTTTTTAACCATTAATGTTTGTAAGGCATTAACAAACTCTACTCTTTCAGGAGCATTTTGTGTTAAAGATATGCGGTATGGCTGAAATGTTGCTAATGCAGTTGCCATAGCACCTTCATCCATAGGTATATGTGCTATACTTTTATTAAGTTCTGTATCTGAAATATTAACCGTTTTCCACAAATCAACAAATTGAGGCTCTCCAATCCACATTAAAGCAGCGGCGTGTATTGCTGGAAGATTTCCATTAGTAATAACTTGATTCAATCTTTCATCTACCCAATCTCCAACCTTATTTCTTTCTTGTTGAATATATGCTAAAACAAGATTTCCATCTTTACTTTGAAGCATTTCAATCATATTTTGCTCCTCTTCAATTGACATATATTTAATATCTTTAATTCCCATTGTTATTTGAAGATTAATAATTTCATCAAGCGCAAGTTTATATTGAGCATTTTTATCAAAATTTTCCTCGAGCTCACTTCCATCATCTGCAAGTCCTAAATATCTGTTTTTTAATTTTTCATCATTCGCTAATACATACCCAAAAGAATCTGATTGCCTCCATTGAAGAAGATTTCTAGCCATCTCTGTAGTCCCGGTCCAAATATCAAATTCTTCATTATATCGTGAAGCATCTCCTTTTATATCTGTTAACGCACTAGGTGGCTCTAAATTCTCTATATAATCCTCAACTTTATTGTTCGGCATCCAAGTTAAAGATTCTTTATTTGCAAAAACTTTCTTTCCCACCCTTATTTTAGAAGAATATTCTAAAAATTTTGCCTCAGCCTCTTCTAGACCGGCAGGAGTACCATCTGAAATAGCATGAAAATCTGCAAGAGTTATAGGGGAAAATTCATCTCCATTGATAGAAACATTATTAATATTTGCAGTTATTCTATCATTAAGATCTTTTATTGCTAAAGCACCAACCTTTTCTTTATAACTTTTAGCTTTATTAAGAAGTTTTATTAATGTATCTTCACTCACCTTATCATTAAATTTTCCTGATTCAATCCAATTAATAGCAAGATCTATATTTTCTTTTATATCAGAATCAATTAAACCCTCTAAAGCATTAGAAATAATTGCATTATTTGCAGTATCTTTTATTGCATTAATTTTTTTTGGTGGAAGCATTGTTAAATAATCTTCTTTATATTTTCCATGAATATCAATAACATTATCAAACATCTTAGTTATAGAGCCAAGATAAAGCTCCCAATTAATAGGATCATTATAAGCAAGCATTGCTTCTTTATTTATGGCAATTCCTATTTCATTATTTATATATGCATATCTTGTATTAGTTTCATGTACTATAAAACTATTTAATGCCGTAGGACGATATGCCTCTATCTTAATAGCAAGCTCTTCTCTTGCTTTATCATTAGGAGCATTTGCTAGTAAACTATCTTTAATCTTATTAAATTCTGATTCTGCATAATCTGCAAATCCTTTTCCATCTTCAGCTTCATGAGTTTCTTGCCATGTAGATTCATTTTCAATTATTTGTGTTTTAAAATCAGCAATATTACTTGTAACCCATAAAAGATTGTCTTCTTCTTGTTTTTTTATCTCAATATCAAGAAGTGTTTTTCCTACTTTTTTTGTACCTTCTCCAACTCTACTTAATCCTATGTCAGACATATTTCTAATCTCTGCATCTGAAAGAGAGCGAACAGGATCAGGTCTTATTCCAGGACTCTGCCTATTAATATCATCATATGAAGGAACTTTAACCATTAACTAAATACCCCCACTTCTTGCCCATATTTATATGTATCAGCTCCTCCACCTAATAAGGTGCCCACAGCTTGATATTTTCCTCTCAAATCTGCAATTCTTCCTTTAAGACCAGAAATCTCTCCCTCTGCTGTATACCCTCTTGCCTTCATTTTTGCATTATATTCTAATATTGCTTCATCTTGTGCCGCAAGAATAATTGTATCTTCATCTAAATCTTTTGGTGTAAATTGTAATGAAACCCCAGCCTTGGTGAATAAAACTCTTTGTGTTCCTTGTATCTTTCTTAATTTTTGACGGTGTACATGTTTTTTCCACGCTAACGCCTCCATCTCAGCATCAGCATTTCCTTGTTGGACAGCTTGATTATATTCATACATTTTCTTTTGAGCCTTACCTTGCTGGTATGCCCCATATGCAGAAAATAATGTTCCAGCGGCCATTACCGCAACCATCCCTTTACTCATATATCCTCACTAATTTAATATAATCCTCTTTGTTTGGTCCAAATTTTTTCAACACCGCCTCCTCTTCAAATCCTAGATATTTTGCAAATTTAACTGCATCTTCAAATTCTTTTATAACATGACAATCCACTCGATGATACTTAAATTCATTCGCTATCATATTTAAATAATACTTAATATCTTTAATACAACGGATTTTATTTTCTTTAAAAGCATCAGATAAAAACATATATGCTTCACCCACACCATTCCAATATGGCATAACTCCACAAATGCCTACTACATTAGGTCTATCAAACCAGGAAAAAGTTGCTCCTGTATATTTTAAGGCGTTTAATAAATCTGGCCATGTTTTTCCATAATTATTTATCATTTTCTGTTCAGGACCAGATAATTTTATATGGTCAAAATGCCATTTTTCAAAAGGAACTATAATCATCTTAATGATGTCGCCATATGCACTATCATTGATAATATTGTACAAGGAAGTGGATCAGATGATTCTGCATATATTTGTTTTTCTTTTTCATAATGCCCTGGAAATAACATTTCAAAATCTCCTGATTTTGCCTTTAAAGCATGAATAGGGGCTGTTGTTGTTCTAAATGGAATAACATCCATCATAGAACTATAAGGCCCAGCCTTAAGATTAACTGTTTCATGCAATCTCCATGTCACCTTATCAATTCTTCCAGTTTTACCTTGACTAGTCCCATATTCTCCTCCTGGTTCAAGACGTAATGTTTTTATTTTAGAGGTATATCCTAATCCTATTTTAACTTCTCTTGCGGCAGTTGTTAATGTAATTGCAGAACTTGAAACAGTTTTATTGGAAACAACTCCTCCATCTGCTAATACAGTAACACTTTCTCCTTCAAGATGGCCTAATCCTGATATACTTGTTACAGCTGTCGCACTAGATAAACTTAATCCTGAATCAACAAACCATGCATCAGAAATTGTATGACCCTCATCTCCTCTAAAATCTTCTTGTAAAAATTCAACATATTGTTTTGTTGCGCCATTTATTGTTCTTTCAACAATCATATAAAGAGTATCATATGAATCATTTACTCCAGGAATAACTGCAATACTTTTTACCTTTGAAGGTAATTTAAAATAATGAGTTGCACTATTATCACTATCTGTTACATTTATGATTGTTCTAGTTTTTGCTTGATCTTTTGTATTAGCTAATTCAACTTCATCTGCATCTACCTTATATACATAATAAGTCTCTCCATCAGTTAAACCTCCCATTGACCCATTACCATTTGCGTCATATATAACTTCATCTCCTGTTTCTAAACCGTGATCAGCAGTTGTAGTAATTTGATAATCAGAATCAGCAGCATTACCAGCAAATGCAATCTTTCTATAACCTCCTATTTTATGACGATGCCACGCAATAACATTTTGATCTCTATAAAATGTTAGTCCTAATAATTGACCATCACTTCGAACAGCCCAAAGCATACTATCAGGATTACTAGAGTATGCAATTTGTGTTATTTCAGGATAACCTACATGCTCAGACATAACTGTCATATCAGGCGTTGTAAAACTATCATAATCTATATTATATGCATATTCTCTAATTTTCTTTTTATTTTTTCCAACAAATAAAATTGATTTTGAAGCACCTATAGGAGCTATATTTGCAGCCCCATCATTTGTTTCTCTTGTTGCTAAAATAGATGTTGGTGTAATACCTGCTGTTGCACTACCAGAAGAAACATTAAAAGGACCTGCAGTAGTAAATAATGTTAAATATTTATGTGAAAGCATTCCTGTAATTGTAGCAACTTCACCAACAGCAAGTTGGTATGTTACAGCATCGTCATCTGCAACAGTACCATCAGCAGCACTAACAGAAAAATTATCATAATCATCTGTAACAGACCCCCATATTGTACCAGGATAATTTAGTATATTTCCATAATATAATCTTCCCTCAAAAAATTGTACGTGGCAAGGATAATTATTTGCATAAAATGCAGATAACCTCCAATCTGATGTAGCACTCGTAGCATCTAAATTATTATTAAGAACTGTAGCTGTAACTTGTGTAGCACTTGTATATCCTGTAATTTTTAAGAAACGCCAATTTGTTTGTTTCATTCTTATGTATCTTCCAACATCACCAGAAACAAATGTATTAGCGCTAGCTGTTATGGTAACACTTCCACTTGTTCCGCTTGGAGTAAATGTTGTTGTACTTGTATTAAGCACCGACCAAGGTGGCTCATGGAAATTTGTTGTATCAGATCCCCAAGGGATATCTGTAACTGTCCACGCAGTATGGCTTGATCGTGTAATTTTTACAGGATGAAGATCAGGATGAGTGACATATAAAATATCAGCAGATTGAGCAAACCTAAGATCATCAACTTGTGCTGCAGTCCAATCACAATTTGCTGTGATTTCAACTGGTGATCCTCCTGACGCAACTTGCCCCTCATCTTTAAAAACTCTAAAATAATTATGGCCAAATTCTAATACATATGCTTGTGTTTTAGAAAATATAAAAGGAACTAAAACAGCACCAGAATTAGAGCCTGTTTGTGTTTTGATTCCAGTAATATATCCTGTTCCAGACCTTTTTGTTATTCCTCCATGTGTAAAAACTTTAAAATTTTCTAATGTTTCAACACCATTTTGGTATCTATCTAAATCAATACGCCCAACTAAACGAGGGCTTAATTCACCTGCGGTGAAATTTGTAATAACGGGTACTGCTCTATTTGCCATTGCATTCTATGTAGTATATCGATTCCAACGATAATCCCTAAGATTTGTTCCTGTTGTTCTAGCATCTAACCAGAAATCAGCATCTATTCCTTCAGGAGTTCCTTCCATTGCATCTACGCTCCTTGCCTCTGCTAATTTTTTTTCGTATAAACTTGTCATTGCATCAACAACTTGTAAATCTTGAACTATCGGCATTGCTATATCAGCAGCTAATCTTGCTGCAAGTGTTTCTTGAAGTAATGAATCATATTGACCCACTGTATCATTTTTAAATATATAAGTTGTTTTAAATGTATCTGTTGTTGTTAATAATTTATCTCCTTCAATTTTATATTCAATTGTATCATCTTCAGGTAATAATATTCTTAAAAAATCTCCAGGTAATTGAAATTCATAATCAAAATAATATGCAGGAGTTGTTGATAATAAGCTTAATGAAGCACGCTTAATGCAACAATTCCATGGGTGTGTTCTGAAAACTGCATCTCTGCAACTTTCATAAAATTTGTTTGCAAAACGCGCAGGTTTAGTATCTTCTGTTAAACTTGTTATAAATTCAGTTCCAAGAAGACCTAAAGCCTTATTCACAATATCAATTTTTGAATCCAATTCCTTTTTCCTTTTATTAATATAAGGGGGCTATTATAGCCCCCTTAAGTTAGTTTTTATACTATTAGTCTACTATATATAAAACATAGCCTACTAGATCATCGCCACTTACTAATGCTTGATCTTGAGAAGTAGCCCTAATTACAACACCGTCAGAGCTTTCGAAGGTATGAGTACCTCCAGTAGCTTTAATACCGGCTAATGCTCCTTCTAAGGAGAAATAACCAACAGTGTCTACGTTAAGACCATCAATAAGACCATTTGCGTCAGCAGCAACGGCGTCGCCATTAATGTCAGTATAAGCATCCCAACCTAAATCTAATGTAGCTGAACCAGTAGTCCAGTTTACATATGCTTTAGATGCAGAAAGCAGAACTTTAACTTTTCCTGCAGGCAGCTTGAAAAGAGCAACAGATGATGTTGCATCTCCAGCGCCATCCTGATCATGAGAAAAATAAGCAATTCTTACCCTTCCATGATAGGCATGAGCCTCATTTAAAGTTACAGGGGACGCAGTAGCGTTAGTATACTCAGTAGATTTTTGAGTTGTTACAGCCATTTATGCCTCCTATTCCGCACACTTAATTTCTAACACTTTGCCCTCTTCCATTCGAGAAGCCCCGAATGAACCAGAACAATATACTTGGGTAGAGTTTCTTTTGTCACGTCTTGGACCAATATCAACATTGATATCAGCTCCAACCGCCAACAACAACCCGCTCTTACACCATGCCATTACTCTTCTATAAGAAGAAGAATCAGTAGCAACTCTTTCAGTTCTAATAAATTGAAAGCCCATGAACGTGTTAATATCACCTTGTACTAGAGCTTTGATTGAATTAAAATCAGAGCTTGTTACTTCGGTTGTTTTTAACAAGTCAGTAATTTGCTTAGAAGTTACAGCAATGAATCTTGGATCTGAAGGATCAGTTTCATTCGAGTCCAATAATTCTTTTGCTTTTCTAAGTTTTCCAATAGTTAGTCCTGAGTTTGTCGCACCACCTGATTCAACGTAATTCACAGCTATTTGGCTTGCAGCATCAAATGATACAGAAGTTCCACCAGTTTTGCCAGATTTAGCAGTACCGTGTGCAGCTTCAATAATAATATCATCCATTTTGCGGCCAAGAGCCCAAGCGGCATTTTGCGCGTAAGGACTTGCTGGATCAATTAGAAGTCTAATCTTATCAGTTTTATCAATCATATCTGCCCAATCAAAATCCCTTAGAGAGACTTGACGTCTATCATGGGGAGTAGAAATGAGCGGAGTATCACTGTGTCGAGAAGTTACTTCTATTGCATCAACAGATCCTATACGATCATAGTATTCAAACTCAGCGCCTTGTGTCTCTACCCTTACAAATGGACGTAGACGAGAACCTTTTTGTTGTAAAAGGTGCTCAACGTTTGCCTTGTATTGGCTGACAAAAGCTGTAGTAATTTGAGTTGACATACTTGCCTCCGTTGTCATCATTTATTATTATAATTTCGAAATCGCTACCCAAGTATGGACAATCTCTTGCTTGTTTACGTCTGTGCCCTAGTCGACGGTTGGACCTCTCGGCTACCCAACAATCCTATCTTATATCAAGATAGGAAATTCGTACACTATTAAGCTGGCTTAACTGTCTCTTCGTCAGGATAAGCTAGTTTAAATAGTTCGTTCATTTTTGCCACAGCTCCCGCATGACCTGAATGGTCACCACTTGCATAAGCAGTCATGAAGTCCTTATCTGAATTATACCTAGCAATTTCTTGCTGGGCTTGTTGAGGGGTCATTGTAAACTGCCTTGTTGCAGGAATATCCCCTTTTCCTTCAGAGATAAGCTCACCAATATTAGCGAACATTTTAACAAACATCGGATTATTTCCCATGCCTGTATTATTAAGCCAATCTTTTAGTTCACCACCTCCAAATTTTTCAACAGCTCTTTTAGCTAAATCTATTCTTTCATCATAGGCTTTTCCAAAATCCTTTTTCATTTCTTCTAACCATGTATTTGCCTGAACAGATCCTTGCTCGCCATCTAACTCAGATTTTTTAGCTATATATGCATGATAACCATCATAAATAGCTTTTGTTTGTTTTTGTGATAAACCTGAAGAATGTGCTAATTCTCTGAATGTTTTTTCAAAATCTTCATCGTACTCTAATCCTTCTGGAAGCGTGGGTCTATCCCCTAGTTCATACGTTTTAGCTTCATCAGGCCTTCCTATTTTAGAATAAAAGTCACTTATTTCAGAATCAGTTGCATTTTCTCCTGGTAGAGATATTCTATCTTTACCAATTAACTTCTGTCCATTAATATAACTTTTAGCTAAATTTTCGACATCACCGATGTCATTTAATGATGGGTCTGAGCGTAAATCCTCTGGTAGAGAAGCTTTCCAGTCTGCAGCTGCAGTTTCTGGCGCTTCTGAGCTACCCGTTAACGCGGACCCAGTTGTTGCTTCTTCACTCATTATTTGCCTCCATTTGTTCTAGCATTTGTGAAAAATCCTCAGGTTTCTTTTTAAGAAACTTAAGAATTGATAGCGCGAGCCTTCTCATACCTTCATTATGAGCGGACCCATGAGAATCGCCTGGAACAAAAGTACTGTCCAGAACATATCCTACCTTACAAATATGAGCAAGAACTACTTGCCCATCTTTTGACTCAAAAACACTTTTATACTGCTCCTGCAGTTTTACTATATCTTTACCTTGTCTCACTTGTTAATTTCTGCGCTTGTGCTATATCTTTTGCAGCTACTGCAGCACCTTGCGCATTTTGTGTTTCTTCCATAGCTTGCATTTGCTGTGCTCTTTGTTCTCTCTGTTGCTCAACATCTCCTTCATCATTTAAAATAGCTGGCGGTGCATCTAGCAGATGATGAAAATATCTGAATGTTTCATCAGCATTTAAGTTATCAAGTAACTCTGGTTTCATCTGCAAGAGCGGCGCCATACTTTCAATTAACCTTGTAACAGTAAATAATTGAGTTGTTTTTTGTGCCTTCGCAATAGGTGATACATAATCTATTTTAAGATCTTGTCCTTGTATTGCTCCTGGCGCGGGAGGAATTCTATTTCTCTTTAATAATAAATTAAAAACACGGTTGATCAGGGGTCCGAGAAATTCTACTTGTAATCTTCCAACCATTGGACCCATTAATCTCATTTTTTCTTCTTGTCGCGCTACAACCTCAGTTGCAGTCATTTGTGGTCCTTCGTCAGGCATTTTCATCCAATCAACATGAAATGCTGATACAATATGTTCACGTCTATTTTGTACAAGATCAGCACCAAGATCTACCTTTGCTCCTGTTATTAATGGCTCTATTTTATCTTGTGTTCCTGCTCTATAAAAATTTAATCCTCCTGGAACTGTTCTTACAGGAAGAATAAAACCGTCATCAGGAACTAATAAAGGAGGATCAGTAACCTTTTGTGCAGCTTTAATAATTGTCTTCATCATTTGGTTAACCATTTTAATATCTGGCAAAGAAGTCATTGAAGGAGATCTTCCATAAATTTCTCCTGCTACCTTTTGCCAACGTGGCACCATATATGGTAATTCATCAAATCCTGATTCTTCTAATAATGCTTTATCATCTTCTAATATATAACATGATTTATATGCTTTTTGTGTTGGTTTAGCTGATTTATCTCCATAAAATTGACTAGGTTCCACAGCATGAATAACAGTATATTCTCGATATGGGTCTTTTTCCATCATCTTTTTAACACGATCAGGAACAGTTTCCGGGAATCGTTCCATTAATTGTCTACATGTTCTTTTATATTTTCTGTAAACTGTATCAACAAATCCTTTATCATTTTCCATAATAAAGCATTCAGCAAGATGAAATGTTCTAAATGTTATAGGTTGACCTGGTGTATCTTGCACCATCATAATACCTGTACCAAAAGCACCAAGATCTAGATATAGCTCATGCGCTTGAGAATTAAAATTACTCTCAGGCGTATTAAATACCCTATCATAAATAATATCAGTAACATTATGCAGCCATTGTTTTACAGCAGGATCTTTATTAACCTCATCATCAAATGTTTTTAATGCAAACCATCTTTGTGATGGACTTGTTAAAAATCCATGTAAGCCTGATGCTAATTGTTCATTAGCAAGTGGAGCAGTAGAATCATAAATTTTTTCATAACGATTTCTATCTCCTTTTGCTCTATTATGAGAAAAATCTCCTCTATTAGGATTAACATATTCTGCACAATCTTGCCACAATTGCTCCCATATAGCTCTATAAGAGGCAAGTGTTTCTTGCTTTGTTAAAATACGTGTAACTAAATCACGTTCATATTCAGCCATTTATGCTCCTAATAATGTTTTACGTAGAATTTCAGCTTCATCTTCCACTCCTGCGCCGCCTGTAATCATTGTGGACTTACGTCCTGATGTTCCTCTTGCTCCACCTAGATAGCTTTTTGCAGAAGCACTTTTAATGCTTTTTCCTGTTGATGCTACCGTTGATGGTGTTGGAGCTGGTGGCGGAGGGGGAGGTGGTGCTGGTGAAGGAGCACTAAATATTTTCTTCACTTTTTTTACCGCGCCGCCCATCTATTTCCTCCTAGTATATCATAGTTACTTTCAGCAACACTTGGGCGTGGCTGCCGACGATTTGTTAAATAATCTCGCGTGCCCAATGCGAGATAACGAAAAGCATCAGCTGCATGTGATGTCCAATCATGTAAAGGACGATCACGATACACCTTTTTCTTTTCATCATAATCTTTACGGTATTGCCGCAAAGCCTCAACAAGGATATTACACCGTTTCTCATCGAAATAACACCTTGGAATTATAGTTCTTGCAGCTTCTATTCCATCTTCTATCCCTATATGCGGACAAATTGTAAAACGTATTCCTAATTCTCTTGAAACCTCATATCTTGACTTTCCTGTACTCATCTCTCTTACCTTAATATCGTGAGGAGCTATATGCTTCCCATAGGCATAATCCTTCTCATGCAAGACCTTAACATAATGAGGAATACCTTCTCCTTGATTTTCATAAAAATCAATAATTCTAAACTCCATCCCATGTTGTTGAAAAAATATAATTGCAGTACTATCTCCTATTCCTAAGTCCCATGCTGTATGGACTTCTAAGCGAGGCTCATACGGCACCTTTGCAATTCTCTCTTCTGCAAGTGCTTTAGCCATTAGACTACCATAATAAGATCCTACTAATGGTGCATCAAAACTACAATAAAATTCTTGTTGTATAAGTTCATCAGGCATTCCTGCATCTCTTTCATCTTCAATCGCTTCAGCAGGAACTGCGCGTGTATCATCAACATTTAATCGCTGGCAAAACCATCTTTCATTTTTTCTAGCCATGTTAAATAAGTCATATCCGTGATTTCTACCTCTTGCGGTGTAAATAAAAACTGCCCATCCTCCATTCTCAGCCAAAATGGGACGAACGAGATCCCAGGCCCTTGGATCCTGAAGACTGTATTCTGAGAAGATAACTCCGACGGGGTTTGATCCCACAAGGCGGTCAACGTTATCTGTTCCAACAACCTGGTATATACTTCCATTTTTTAATTCCAAACGCATATCTGTATTATTTACACCTGCCCAAAGTTCCTTTGGAAAGTGTTCTAGAAAAGAACGACCATCTTTAGTCATCCCATCCCAGACGATCTTACGTCCTTGATTATATGTTGGAAGAAGATGCCAGTACAATCCTTTTCTTTGAATTGCAGCTGTTGCACACCAGTTAATAGAAAGTAAATCTTTTCCTGCTCGTCTATGCCATACGGCTACAGCACGCTTACCACCTTTTTGTAAATAATTCCATAAATGAATTTGATAGTCTCTAGGTTTCCAGTCGTTTGGTATTTGAATTTCCATTAATCAGGGTCAGTTCCACCATAAGATGAATCATCAGGGTCATCAAATTTCATTACATTAACTTGTATACCCCCATCTAAAGCAGCATCCATTTCAACTGCTTTACGTTTTGGCGCTACATATTGTGCTAATTCTTTATTAGCTTGGAAACGTAGTTCGGGGGTATTAGTTTGATCTTTTGCAATCATTGCTAAAGCTTCAATTGGATCACAATCTAATTCTTTTAACTTTAAAGCAATTTCCTTAGATTTAGTTCCTATTGACCCGACCGGCCTTCCGGCTCCTGATCTTTTCCCGCCATGCGTCATAGTTTATAATTGAGCGGTCGCTAAGCTATTTTTTAAATAATGTGGCATTACAAGATTTTGCACCCATTCATCATTATTAGCTATTGCAACTGCCCCACCATTATTTTCTGCCTCAAATGTAGTAGAAATCACACCTGAATAGTTATCAACAACTGTTGATTGATCCTCATGTGTGCTATGTGGTATTGTTGCCATAAATCCTCCTAATTAAATATATTATTAACAAGAGCATAGATAAGAATTCCTACAGCTATAACAATAAATATTTTAAATGTAGGTTTCAAATTGCTCCACATGTTTTTTATTTTTTCCATATGTTCCTCCGCTTTACGGTTGTCTGATGTAGTTTATCTTATTCTTCTCTATTTGTACACCTGGAAACACATTAAATTCCAGACAAAATGTTTTAACATTAACGGCTAATTTTCCTCTTTTTGTTTCCATATCTACAATCATATTTTCTAATATTATTCTTTTTTCCTGGCATTGTTCCATAGTTTCATATCCGTGTATACCTTTATAATGAATTAGTAAACTTTCTGGAAATGACATTAATGCTAGTAAAAAATAAATTTTGATCATTACTTTAGTATATATAGTTAATTATATATTGACATATTGTATTTATTGGCATTTACCAACGTTTTAAAAATATTTTTTGTTTTTTTTCTATATATACTGTACTAATAACATTTGTCCGTTTATCATTTTATTTTGTCCGCTAACAAAATCCGCCCCCAATAGAACGAGTGACTTGGCATTCTACTTATCGGGCACGCGCATACAGCGCCCCGGCGCCCGCGCACGGAACCGCGAAATGCGAGGCAAAAAACGTTTTTAAAGCATAACGATCCCAACCTCTCTCGAAATAGGAGAGGGAGCGAGCAGTGAGGATTTGATAAAACTAGAATGTTAATCATTCATCCGTGATTATTAAATAAAAATAAAATAAAATAAAAAATCTGTTTACAATCAGATAAATGTGTGTATTATCCGCTAATAATAACAAAGGAGTTTATTATGGCGCTTACAAAAATCGTTGTGAGCTTACCCGATAACTTTGATGGTATTAAGCTCCCGCCTCAGGCGATTGCGATTTTAAAAACTTTAGAAAATCGTGAATACACTGTTGCGGAAATGGTCGCGCACATTAATTCAATTGCGCAAGCTGGCGAGCTTGAAACCCGTCAAAAACCCTGGAGAATATTCCAGTATTATCGCGCTAAGTTCATCGAAAACGGCTTTGTCAAACTTGAAGCATAACTAATACAAAGCTCCCTTCGGGGAGCTTTTTTTATTTTAAACTAATTTCAAAAAAAAATATTAATCAGAGTACATATAAATTGATCTTGTATATATTGATATAAATCGAATAAAAAGGAGGTGATCGAATGCCAATGCCGACATTTAAGCAAAAAGGTATGATCTCATTTCTAATCGGTTTAAATGATCTAGATGTACCAAGAGCATCTGATTTGATCGATAAACTGATGGAAGCGAAAAATAAGCCAATCGGGGATAAGCTCGAAATCTTAAAACTTGCTTTAGAGGGAGCTGGAACAAATACGATTGTTACGCCTGCTCCTAAAAATCAAGAAATTACTACAATTCTTGATGCGTAAATAATACAAAAACTAAACAAGAGGCGCCTTCGGGCGCCTTTTTTTATTATCTATATATATAAAAAAAATAAAAAAAAATAAAAAAAATAGCTAAAAAGTACCAATACAACCAATAACAGATAATTTACTAATCGTTAAGTAATTACGATTGTTTAATTTTTTTCTGTATTAGTTCTATTATTATCAGTGTATTTCGGGTAATAATTATAATACAAGGAATAGAAACCTCGTTGACACCCACAGGGTTAATTAACGGAAGCGGGGTTTCGGTCAACCTGAAGGAGGTACGATGGATCAAAATGATCTTATTATCTTCTTCTTAATGCTGGCAGTACCACTAGGAGCCTGGTTTATAGTATGGTTACTAGTTCAAGCCAGTCTCTTATTTGGCTAATGTCAGAGAGAGGAGAAACTATGGTTGCAAACGTTGAAAGTATGGCTTATGCAGGTAAAGTGCCTTGGCACGGACTTGGCGAAAAGGTCGGTAACGATCTAACGCCAATCCAAATGGCACGCAACGCTGGTCTCGAATGGAATGTTGAGAAGAAGCCATTTATTAATCCTGTAACGGGAAAACCCTCAACTGAGTGGTTTGTGCTCGTGAGGGACACAGACGGACAAGAGTTAAGTCCGTGTGGCAGGAGCTATGTTCCTACACAAAACGAAGAAGCTCTAAGCTTTTTCCAGAAATTTGTTAAATCTGGAAATATGACAATGGAGACAGCGGGGTCCTTAGACGGAGGTCGCGTTATCTGGGGTCTAGCAAAGACGTCACAGTCTTTTGAGCTTCCTGGCAAAGATGAGGTTAAATCTTATCTTTTGCTGGTCTCACCACATATCTGGGGAAAATCCCTGAAAATTATGTGGTCGGGAATAAGGGTCGTGTGCCAAAACACACTTATGATGGCACTCGGAGCGGCATCAGAGCAGTTTTCTGCCCCGCATATCCGAGAGTTTGATGTAAGTGTGCAACAAAAGGCAGAGGAAGCATTAGGTCTTGCAGATGTAAGGATGGAGGAGTTTAAAGAACAAGCAACTCTTCTTTCAGGTACGAGGTACAAGGAAGAAGATTTGTATAAGTTTTGGATGCTTTTATTTCAACCTTCACTTAAAAACGAAGCAACGCTAACTCCTGAGATGTTTGGCAGGACACTTAAGATATTAAGTGAATTGCATTACTCCCAACCGGGGGCAAATATGTCGGAGGGAACATGGTGGCAAGCTTTAAACGGTGTGACTTACTACCTCGATCACGAGGCAGGAAGAGATCGTGATGCAAGCTTGACGTCAGCATGGCTTGGTCAACGTGCGGCTACAAAAAGGCGCGCATTGTCAAGTGCGGTTGAATTTGCAAAGGCTGCATAATGACACTTAAATGTAGTCATATACATAGCTCCACCTTAAAGGTGGGGCAAATCTGGCGCGATTGTTATAAATCGCGCTGGAAGATAAGGGCGATAGCTGACGATCAGTCTGGCGTTCTTATCTGCCGCGAGGATAACCAGTTTCGGGGTCTGTCAATGACAGGCTTTCTTGACAAGTATGAGTGCGCGGAATCTTATCATATCGACGATATACATCATGATGTAAATGATATATATACACAGTATGACGAGGGAAAGATAACGTCTGAAGAGGCAAAAATATTACTTAGAAAAGTAGGTAAACATATTGCCAATGACGTTTCTGTCTAAGAGTTAGGGCTAGAGGATAGATGATATAATCTTACGGTGTGCGTGGCCCTCGAAGCTCTATACAACTCCTGAAATAGCCACGCATGCCGACAAATTCTTTTTTCCGTTTACTATTTTTTCAAACAATATATGATCTTTCTTAGTTGTACGACTACGCCCCAATTTCAGGCAGGGGACATCAGATCGCCGCGCGGTTAAGAGTCCCCGAATTTGATAAAGTTTTAGGGCACAAAGTGGAAGGACGGCAGACAACGACTAAGGTGTTACTGGATGAAAATACTAGTTATTGTATATCCTTTTCAAAGCCTAATATAGTCCATGCTACCCGTCCTTCCACAACTAAGAGAGGAAAAATGAAAAAAGAACGATGGACATACGTTGATACAAGTGTAAATGCTCCACCATATCCTAAATTGCCAAATCAGGCAAAAAATATTCTTGACATTATTAAAGAGAAAGGAACATTGTCGCGACCTGAGCTTTTGGGTGAGATGCAATCTCGCGTAAAGACAAAGCAAAGGGGCGGGGCTAATCGTATTCTCGCATATTATCAAGGATTATTGGTGAAGTATAGCCTTATTGATGTAAAGAAGAGTTATACTATAACTATGCAATAAAGAAAGGAGAGCTTATGGCAAATGCCAGAGGACAAGCAATTGACAAGACTCATTTGAGTATTGATCAAGCTGAGGAACGTGGTTTTTTGCATCGTGATTATATTGCTCACTGTTTTAGATGGTCTCATATCTGTAAATACTTAAATGAGAAGAATCGTTATAAGACAGCGCGCATATTAGATGTAGGATGCGGAAAAGACATGCCCTTAGCAAAGACGTTAATGACAAGCAGGATGGCACCTGAATTATATCTAGGTGTAGATTATAATAAAATGGATGTTCCTGCAATGTTTAATAATACCAAATTTCACCCTCGTTTGTGGGCAGGTGTAGATTTTTCAGAATGTTATCTAGAGGGATATAATGATCCTGAATATACAACATTTAATTATACCGTCTGTTTAGAGGTACTAGAACATGTGGAACCTTTAAAGGCAATAAAGATATTAAAACAAATACCAAATCTTACTGCTGATGCTGCAATATCCTGGTTTTCAACACCATGTTACGATGAAAAGGTGGGTGCTGCAAAGAATCATGTCAACGAGATGACATATCATGCACTTGGAGCATTATTAGAAGATTGCGGATATAAGATATTAAATCATTGGGGGACATTTGCTTCTATTAAAGATTATAAACATGAACTAGAAACAAATAATTATCTCGACATATTTGAGAAATTACGTTCTTATTATGATACTAATGTTTTAGCGACAATATTTGCTCCTTGTTTTCCTCGTAATGCAAGAAATGTATTATGGGAAACAATGTATGTAGGTCAATTAAAACAAGAGGAACGACGCTTTACACCTTTAAAGCACCAAGAAGGGCGCTGGGGTTCGAGTGAAAAATGGAGGGAACTATGTCAAACGTAATATTTGGCGTGCCTAATATTGTTAATAATGTAAGAGAATTTCATATTAAATATGGTCTAGGTTATAAAGGACCAGTGAGAAATCTTACTAGAGATCAACAAAAGGCACGATTAGAGCATCTTAGAGAAGAAATATCTGAACTTATTATAGGATTTGAAGATAATGACAGAGAGGCGATACTAGATGCTTGTGTTGATATTGTTTATGTTGCAATAGGAACTGCATATCATCATGGATTTGACTTTAATGAGGCCTGGAGAAGGGTACATGAGGCAAATATGAAGAAGATAAGAGGAAGTACAAAACGTTCTGCAGAAGATGTTATTAAACCAGAAGGATGGAAAGAGCCAAACTTAAAGGATTTAATTAAGTGAATCACATTTGTGCCACATTGTTGGTGCTTTGCTCACTATCACTTCCTACGGATGAAAGAGAGATGTTTGCAGAGCGTATAAAAGAATGTGCTGTTATTCATAATGCAAGCTATTTAGCTCCTCATGAAAGAATTCCAGTTACTCTTGTTGTTGCTATAGCAGCACATGAGAGTGGCTGGGGGACTTCAAGGTTTGCAGTAGAAGGCAATAATTTTTTCGGGATAAGAACAACAGAAGATGATAATTATATTATTCCTAGAAAAAATACAAAAATAAAGCTTGCAACATATCTTACTATATGTGATGGTGTAGATAGCTTTATGGAGTTATTATTAAATGACTATAGGTACCAAGGTTTTGTTGATGAATTAGATAGTCAATGGTTTCTAGATGTTATTAACTATGAAAAACTTATACACAACCTAGATGCTTTTTCAACAGATCGACTATGGCAAAGAAAAATACTTAAAATTATAGGACAACTAGATGAAATATAAGAGAAAGAAAAAGAAAAAAAAGAAAGAAGATCATAATAAATTAAAACATACTACTAAAGAAGAAAGAATAAAGTCAGGAATAAAAAAATGGGAAACATAATTGTACTAGAGGGACCGGATGCCGTGGGTAAAACATCACTTGCTGAGGCATTTAAAAAATATAGTGACAAACCAGTTAAATATGTACATCTTAATTATAGATGGAAAGATAAAATATTTGACTACCATACTGCAACAATAAAATTAGCATCACGCTGGGCATATCAAGGATATAATGTTATTATTGATAGATGGTGGCCAAGTGAAGCATGTTATTCAACAATATATAGAGGAGGGTCTCCGTGGCCTTTACAAGGAAGAATGCATGATAGAGTTATGCTTAAATATGCTGGTCATTATGTTTATTGTTTACCTGATGATGATACATTATCTCGTTTTGAAGAGCTTAAAACACAAAGAGATGAGTACGCAGATGAAATTGAAGATTTATGTGAAATGTACAAGGATTTGTATTTTGGTAACAGAACGACAAAAAACAAAGGAAATTTCGCCCATAAATTGATCAAGAGCGGCGGAGTAGGGTCTTTGCCATATACTCATATGTATACAATTAACCGTTGGGGGAGGCATTTAAAAGAATATGTCGAATATGTTCTTGACCAAGCAACAAGATGGAGAGAGAAACAATGGCCTAAGGCATTAAATCCTGATTATCATAATTTCCTAGGATATCTTCCAAAGGCAAAATACTTATTCATAGGAGAACAAGTTAAACCAAAGAAGCATGTATATTGGCCTTTCATAGAATATAAAAATAGTAGCTTACATATTACTAAATCACTAGATGAATTATGGTTTAATGAAATAGATGGGATATGGGCGAATGCCTATGACGAAAATGGTAATCCTAATCATGATTTAGCTGAATTAATCAGTTTAAATCCGAAAATAAAAGTATTATTATTAGGTAGGTCTGCAGAAAAAGTTGCTGATGTATTTGGAATACAGGGGAAGAAAATTAATCATCCTCAATGGTTTCGGCGATTTAATGAAGACCTTACCTCAGCACTAAAGGAGGTGATATAATGGATGTAACAGATCTACACGGTAGAACTGCTAATGATGAGTGGTTTACTACATTATGTTTATTAATGAGAAAATCTAAGTCTCATGAGGTTGATCCCAAGGGTAAAAAAACTTTTGAGATTCTTAATCATTCAACAATTGTTAATATGCGCGAGCCAATTGTATCTTATGAAAAAAGAAAATTAGGATATAAATTTATGGCAGCTGAAGCATTTTGGATATTAAGTGGAAGAAATGATGTTAAATATATTAACAAATATTCTGATATGATTTGTCGTTTTTCTGATGATGGCTACTTTTTTAATGGAGCTTATGGGCCGATGATTGTAGACCAATTAACATATGTTGTAAATGAATTAATTAGAGATAAACAAACAAGGCAAGCTGTTATAAGTATCTGGAGGCCTAATCCAAGACCTTCTAAGGATATTCCTTGTACTATATCCGCTCAATTTATGGTTCGTCATGGAAAACTTCATGTTTTTGACACAATGCGAAGTAGTGATATATGGCTAGGGTGGCCATATGATGTATTTAATTTTAGTATGTTAGCTGCATATGTTTCTCTTCTTTATAAAATGAAGACAAAAGAGACATTAGATTTAGGAAATTTATACCTTACAGCAGCAAGCCAACATTTATATGAATCTGATATGGATGAAGCCCTTGAGGTTGTGAGTGATCCAGTAATGCATACACCAATGCATTTTAATGTTCACCAGTTTGAAAATCCTAATCAACTTTTACAATGGTTAAGCATACTTGCTGATAAGAAAGGAGTAATAGAAACATATGTACCTAATGAACAAACCGAGAGGAAACAAGAAGATAATTAATTCATATGCGGTAATTAATTTAAACAATGATAGTTTTGTTGATGGTATTATAGAAGGAATTGATGAGACATGGAAAGATTCTACTATTGTAAGTGGATATTCTGATGCGCATAAATCTGATATAAGAACAAATACAGAGCAAAAAATAAAAATAAACTCTTTTGGCGATCCTATTGTTCCTATTATAAATGTTATAGATTCAATAAATCATGACTTTTGGAATTTTGATCTTACAGGAATAAATTTAGGGGAAGATCATCCTTCTATATTTAGATATAACAAGGGACAAAAATTTGATTGGCATTTTGATGTGACACATAAAGCACCTACTAGAAAATTAGGATTTAGTTTTCAATTATCTTCTTCAGAAGATTATGAAGGAGGAGATTTAGAAATATTTGGGTGTAGTAGTGATCCTAAGTTTAGGGAAAAGGGTGCGTTAATCGTATTTCCCTCTTATGTGTGGCATAGAGTTACACCAGTAACAAAAGGAGAAAGAATAGCTATGGTGGGATGGATTCATGGACCAACATTCCAATAATCAACAAATGCCTTTATGGGCACCAGCATCTAGATGGAAACCTCCGACAGATTTGCCGGATCTATCTACTGCAAAGATTATAGCCTTGGATTTAGAAACATATGATCCAAATCTTTTAACAAATGGTCCTGGAGGAGTAAGAAATGATGGAAAAATCGTTGGAATTGCAATTTCAGCAGACAATCAGGTGGCGAGGTACTACCCAGTTGGGCATGCCGGTGGAGGCAACCTTGACCGTGAAGTTGTGTGGAAATGGGCCAAAAAGCAACTTGGGATTCATACAGCGCATGTACCGAAGGTTGGGGCGAATATCTTGTATGATCTTGAATGGCTCCGCGCCGAAGGGATTGAGGTTGCTGGGAGGTGTCTCGACGTACAAATCGCTGAACCGCTTATAAATGAAGAAAGCGCTCAAGGATATTCACTAGAAGTATTAAGTAATAAATATATAGGAAAGGGAAAAGATGAAGATCTACTTAAGGAAGCCGCAATTGCTTATAATGTAGACCCTAAAAAAGAGCTTTATAAACTTCCTGCTCACTATGTAGGGCCTTATGCTGAAGGAGATGTTAATAATACATTACAGGTTTGGAATAAACAAGAAAAAATACTTGAAGATCAAGGCCTCACAGATATATTTAAACTAGAAACAAATCTTATACCGGTTCTTTTAAATATGCGATTTAAAGGTGTTAAGATAGATATTAATAAAGCTGAGCAATTAAATGAAAAATATATAAAAGAAGAAAAAGAAATGCTTGCTAATCTAAGAAAATTAGCAGGATTTCCAGTTGAACCTTGGAGTAATCAACAACTTGCTGAGGCATGTAAAGAACAAAAAATATGGTTTCCTGAAACACAAGCTGGTAATCCTTCTTTTACTTCTAGTTTTATGAATAATAATGAAAATGAGTTTTTAAAAAATGTTGCTGAGTTTAGAAAAGTTAACAAGATGAGAAGGGATTTTATAGAAAAAGTTTGTCTCAATATGAATTACAAAGGAAAAATACATGCACAATTTCACCAATTACGTAAAGATTCTGATGGGACACGGACTGGCCGTTTTTCGTCGTCAAATCCAAATCTTCAACAAATTCCTTCAAGGGACGAGAATTGGGGTCCTCTTGTCAGGGATTTATTTATTGCCGATGATGATTGTAGCTGGGCTCGTTTGGATTATAACCAACAAGAGCCAAGAGTTCTTGTTCATTATGCTTCGCTTCGTGAGCTCTCAGGCGCTGAAAAAGCGGCTGACTTATATAGGAGTGATGCTTCTGCTGACTTCCATCAAATGGTTGCTGATATGGCAGGAATTGAAAGGAAGATTGCAAAATCGATCAACTTAGGAATTATGTATGGGATGGGTCCTTATAAACTTTCACAAATGTTAAATATGACATATGAGCAAGCAACAGAGTTATTAGAGCATTATCATCAAAAAGTTCCATTTTTAAGAGGGTTAATGCATGAGTGTACAAAAGCTGCTACATACAATGGAAGTATTAAAACATTACTTGGAAGAAGAAGACATTTTGATTTTTGGGAACCTTCTGATTTTAAAAATAAATATCCTAATAAAGAAATGCCACTAAGAAAAGATGAAGCGGAAAGTATATGGAAAGGAAGACCTTTAAAAAGAGCACATACACACAAAGCATTGAATGCTTTAATACAAGGATCAAGTGCAGATATAACTAAGCAAGCTATGCTTGATTTACATAATGAAATAGGAATTACATGTCACATGCAAGTACATGATGAATTAGATTTTAGTTTTAAAAATAATAAACAATTAAAAGAGGCTCAAGAGCTGATGGAGAATTGTGTTAAATTAGAAGTCCCATTGAAAGTAACAGTAGAGACTGGTAAAGCGTGGGGCTCTGTAAAAGAGAAAGGTGGTGATAAATAATGTGGTTATTTACTAATCATGGATTTTTTAGTATAGTACAACACGATAAACGTAAAGATACGTTAATTGTAAGAGCAAGAAGAAAGGAGCATCTTGAGGCATATTTTACAGGATATAAAATTAGCTACAAACCTGAAAGGGATTACCAATATAGAATCTATACATCTAGAAAAAATATTGCAGAATTTCTATTTAATTTTGTTGAAGAGATTGACTATACAAATTTTAAAAATTCTATTAAAGACGAAAAACTTAAATCAGTCGCATCTATGGTGTGGCATAATATATTTGCGGGGTTAGATGAAGGAAACAGAACTGTGGTCTTTACTCCGTCAGAAAATACCTGGCCATCTAATAAGGATTGAAAATTTAGTAACTAAAGGTGTTCCTGACGTTCATTGTTGTTATCAAGGAAAACATACTTGGCTAGAGCTTAAAATAGCAAGTGGAAATCATGTGTATTTTCAGTCTTCACAGATTGGTTTCATGGCAGAAGCTATAAAACACAAGGAAAATGTAAAAGTATTATTGCGAAAAAAAGAATTAATTTATGTTATTAATCCCGATGTCATCATTAATTCGTGTCAAACAGAACAAAAGAATGATAAAGTTCAAATTGAAATAAAAAATCTATCAAGTGCCTCCATTTGGGGGCAACCTTGGAGATGGGATGAGATTATAAAAGAAATTTATAATCTATAGAGAGGAGAAAACGTGGCTGTATTTGTTGTACAAGAAGTGCATAATAAAAATTTATTGCCAGCTAAAAAATTTGGCAGTTTAAAACTCATGTTACCTCCAGGCAATATAGTTCTTTCAGCTGTTCCTACTGTAAGAAGATTAAGGAAAGCATTAAAAGATTATACAATTAAAGATTACATCTTGTTAATAGGAGATCCTATTGCTATTGCTTTAGCAGGATCTATTGCTTCAGAAATGAATGCAGGCAAGGTTAATTATTTAAAATGGGATAGACAATCACTTGATTATATTCCACTGGAAACTGATATATACGGGAGGGTAAATGAAGAATAATGTTATATTAGAAGATACTATAAAAATTTCTGACAAAGGTCTAGAAAAAGTTCAAGCACTTATACTTGAAAATTCAAATTTATTAAATCATTTTAATTATCTTGAGAAATCTTTAAAAGAAGTTAAAGAAGCTTTAAGAAGAAATACTGAAGAAGATATTCCTAATGCGTTAGAAGAATTTGGAATGACTGAAATAAAAACAAAAGACGGAAGTTCAATTAGTGTCAAACAAATTTACCGTGGCCATATTTCTAAAGCCAATCAAGGGAAAGCTTTCGAATGGTTAAGAGATAATAATCACGGGGATTTAATAAAAAATGAAATTAAGGTTAGCTTTGGTAAAGGAGAAGATTTTGAAGCATTAGATACAAAAGAATACCTTAATAAGAGAGGTCAAAGTTTTACGGACAGAGAGTATGTACATCCACAAACTCTTAATGCGTTCGTTCGTGAACAAACTGAAGCTGGTAAGCCCCTAGCTGATGATTTGTTGGGTGTGCACATAGGGCGTGTTGCAACAATTAAGAAAGGAGAATAAATCTTATGTCAGCAAACATACAACAACGTAAAACTACGGAAGTTGCTAAAATAGACTTTGCAGCTGATGCAGGAATAGGACTTGAGCAAATGAATGCGAGAGACCTTGCTATACCCTTCTATACTTTATTGCAAAAAACCAGTCCTCAAGTTGAGGATATAGAAGGCGCAAAAGCAGGAATGATATTTAATACTGTCACAAGTGAAGTACATGATAGTTTAACTGTTATCCCTTGCGGTTATAAAAGGTGCCTTGTTGAATGGGTCCCTCGAGAAAAAGGCGGAGGCTATGTTGGAGTTCATGAAGTGAATAGTGATATAGCTAATAAACCTAGAAATGATAGAGGAGAGATAGTATTAGACAATGGAAATATCCTTGTTGAAACTTCTTATCATTTTATTCTTGCAGGAGACAAGTTAGAAACAGCTGTTATCAGTATGACTAGCACGCAATTAAAGAAATCTAGAAGATGGAATAGTTTGCAATTTGGCTTAAAGGTAAAGAATGCAAATGGAGAAATGGTTACACCTGCTTCTTTCAGTCACCAATACAAGTTAACATCGGTAGCTGAAAAGAATGATAAAGGATCTTGGCATGGCTGGAACATTGAAGTTCTAGGTCCTATTCAAGATACTCATACGTACCAGGTTGCTAAAACATTTGCAGGTACTGTAAGAAGCGGAGAAGTTCAAGTAACTCCACCAGCTAGAGAAGAAGTTAAAGAAAATAAAGACTTTTAAGGAGCAGCATGGAAGACAAAGACGGTTTTATAAAAACCTTTATGTCTCTCTTTGCTGGTCTTGAAAGAGCTCACGGCACGTACGACATAAAAGACGCACGTGCCGATGGGAAACTTACAGGAAATGCAGTAACAGTTAGAGCAAAGGTTACACTAGACCATTGGAAAAACCATTTAGATGGAACAAAAAGCTTAGGCATTATTCCTATAAATGATGATTCAAAAGTAAAATTTGGTGTTATAGATGTAGATGAATATAAGGGGCTGGACTTAAAAGAATTAGCAAAAAAGTTATCAAGCCAAAAAATTCCATTTGTTCCTTGTAGATCTAAGAGTGGCGGTGTTCATTTATTTCTATTTTGTAAAGAATGGATAAGCGCAGAAATTATGCAATCTAAATTAAAAGAGCTTGCAGCAGGATTAGGATTTGGCAGTTCAGAAATATTTCCAAAACAAACAAGAATCCTTGTTGATCGTGGGGACATTGGTCAGTGGATCAATATGCCATATTTTGACAGTGATAAAACACTAAGATATGCTCTTGGTCCAGATGGAAATTCATTAACTGTAAAAGATTTTTTAGAATATTCAGAGAGTAAAAAAGTAGATTTAAAAGAATTAAAAGAATGTCATGTACCAGTAAATACAGAATTAGAAGAAGGTCCTCCTTGCCTTCAATTATTAACAAGTTCAGGATTTCCAGAAGGAACAAGAAACAATGGATTATTTAATCTAGCAGTATATGCTAGAAAAGCATTTCCTGATACTTGGCAAGCAGTTACAGAACAATATAATATAAAGTTTATGGATCCTCCATTGACTAGTTCAGAAGTTTTAAATGTTATAAAATCAGCGAATAAAAAATCATATCAATATACTTGCAGTAGACCTCCTATAGCACCGCATTGTAATGCCGCTGTATGTAAATTAAGAAAACATGGAATTGGTAATGATGGAAAAATGCCTAATATTCATTCCTTAACAAAATATAATACTCAGCCACCAATTTGGTTTCTTGATGTTGAAGGATGTGGTAGAATAGAATTAGAAACAGATGATTTACAAAACCAAAGAAGATTTCAGAGAAAATGCATGGAAAAATTAAACATGATGCCAGCTAAGATGAATGAAAATTCTTGGAACCAACTTATTAATCATTTATTTGAGCACCTTGTTGTTATAGAAGCACCTGCAGACGCTAGTCCTATAGGGCAAATGATGGAATTAGTAGAAAGATTTTGTACTGGAAGATCACAAGCAATGGATAAAGGAGAAATATTATTGGGAAAACCTTGGATAGAGGATAATAGAGTATTTTTTAGGATATCAGATATTATGTCATTTTTTGATCGTCAACATTTTAGAGAATTTAAAGTGCAACAAGTTACATCAATTTTAAAACAAAAAGGAGCTGAACATCATTTCTTTAATGTCAAGGGAAAAGGAGTTAATGCATGGTCATTACCTGCATTTGCCCAGCAAGATGAAGGGCATGATTTACCAAAGGAGTTAAATGAAGAAAAAGCTGTATTTTAATATGCCATATCCTTGGGTAAGAATCCACTGGATTGATCCAACAAGCCGAGCTGAATGGCAGACTAAAAAGGATTTTGAAACTTTTAATCCAACAACATGTATTGAGACTGGTTATTTATTTGAACAAAGAAAAGGAATTACAAGAGTATTTTCAAGTTATAATTTAGGAGATGATGGAGAAATAGATGATTATGGAAATACAACGGTTATACCAAGTAAACTTATAACAAAGATAGAATATGGAACATTCAAACCTTCACGTAGTCCTAGGTCCACCAGGAACCGGTAAGACTACAAAATTATTAAACTTGGTAGAAAACCATATTAATAATGGTGTTTTACCAGATCATATAGGGTACCTTGCTTTTACTAAAAAAGCAGCAAACGAGGCTGTGGAAAGAGCATGTACAAAATTTGATTATACAAGTCAACAACTTCCTTATTTTAGAACTATACATAGTTTATGTTTTCAATTATTAGGATTAAAAAGAGATGATGTTATGAAGAGGTCTCATTATAAAGAGCTAGGAGAATTACTAGGAATAGATGTAACTGGATCTTCTAGTATAAATGAAGGTGCCTCTTTTGGGATGACAATAGGAGATAGATTATTTTTTTTAGAAAATCTTTCTCGTATAAGAAGAGCTCCTCTTAGAAAAGTATATGATGAAAGTAATGACGAAGATATTAACTGGTTTGAATTGGAACGACTGCAAAGGGCGCTTGTTTCATACAAAAAGAAGAGGCATGTTGTTGATTATACAGACATGTTACAAAAATGTCTCGATATTAACACATTTCCTAAAATACGAATATTATTTGTAGATGAAGCACAAGATCTTTCTAAATTACAATGGGATATTATTAGTAAAATAGGAAAAGAAACGGAGGTAATATATGTCGCAGGAGATGACGATCAAGCTATCTATAGATGGGCCGGCGCAGACGTTGACCAGTTCATTGGACTTAATGGTAATCATGAGATTCTTGAAACATCATATAGAGTCCCAAGAACTATCTGGGAGCTTGGAACTAAACTTAGCTTACGCATCAAACACAGAAAACAAAAAGAATTTAAACCGAAAGAAAGTCAAGGTACAATTAGTTGGTACATGGACCCAGAAGACGTCGACATTTCCAAAGGTGAATGGTACCTCCTAGCTAGAAATGGTTATATGTTAAAACAATTAGAATCAATTTGTGTAAAAAATGGTTATCCATATTCTGTTGGAAACAGGTCACCATTAAATTCTGAGGCTTTACAAGCAATACGCTATTGGACACGTTGGTCCAAGGGAGAATCAATAGTCGGTAGCGGTGTTAAAGTTATATATAGATATATGGTGACCCGCTGTCCGCGTGGTATTGACCCCGATAAGTACTATACCATAAATGATTTTAATTTTAAACCAGTTATATGGCATAGCGCATTAAATAAATTAGATCCTAAAGATAGAGAATATTATATTGCATTATTAAGAAGAGGAGAAGAGATAAAAGGAAACCCAAGAATTAAAATTAGTACTATCCACGGAGTTAAAGGAGGAGAAGCAGATAATGTAATGCTGCTTACTGATATTGCGCCACGGACATATAGAGAAATGCATGCTACACCAGATGATGAATTAAGGGTATTTTATGTTGCGGTAACAAGAGCTAAGGAAAACCTTCATATTGTTCAGCCCCAAACAAATATGGCTTTTTCAATATAAACGTATGAAAAAAAAGCCCCATAGATGACCATAGAATGAGAAAAGTGACATGAGACATAGTAATATATACCCATTTAAGTCCGCCCCATATGAGCATCAATTAACAGTATGGAAAACAAGTAAAGACAAGGAAGTTTACGGATTATTTATGGAAATGGGAACTGGGAAATCAAAAGTTATTATTGATACTGCTTCATATCTTTATGATAAAGGAAAAATAAACTTAATGATGGTTATTGCTCCTAAAGGAGCATACAGAAATTGGGAGATCAACGAAATTCCTACGCATCTTCCTGACCATATTATATATAAATTAGGTGTATGGTCAGCTTCTCCTAAAGCATCAGAAAGAGACAGGCTTAAAGAAATAGGAAAAACATCTGATGATCTTAGAATTATACTTATGAATGTAGAATCATTTAGTACTAAAAGAGCACAAAAATGGGCAGAACAAATTTTATTATCTTCTACAGCAATTATTATTATTGATGAATCTACTACAATAAAAAATCCTCAAGCTAAGAGAACAAAAGCTTTAATTAAACTTGGTAATTTAGCTAAATATAAACGTATATTAACAGGAGAGCCAGTAACACGAAGTCCTTTAGATTTATATAGCCAATGCCAATTCCTTGATGATTCTCTTTTAGGCTACTCTAGTTATTATTCTTTTAGAAATAGATATGCTATTATGCATAGAATGAATCTTGGAAATAGATCATTTCAAAAGATTGTAGGATATAAACAAATAGGAGAATTAAATTCTACAATACAATCATTTAGCTACAGAGTAAAGAAAGATGAATGCCTTGATCTTCCTCCAAAAACATATCAGTATCGATATATTGAGATGACAAAAGAGCAGGAAAAACATTATAAAACTATGCAAGATCTCTGTCTTGCTCAAGTAAAATCAGATACCGTTACAGTTCCTAATAGGCTATCTCAACTTGTAAAACTTCATCAAATATCTTGTGGTCATTTAATAACAAATGAGGGAAAAACATTACATCTTGATAATAAGAGACTAGATGTATTAATGGATATATTAGAAGAAGCTGATGATAAAGTCATTATATGGGCATGTTATAGAGCAGATATTACTATTATTGCTGAAGCTATAAAAGAAAGATTTGGTGATGTGTATGGAACTTATTATGGTGATACAACTACAGAAGAAAGAAATATTATTCTTAATAGATTTAGAGATTCTGATCTAAGATTCTTCATTGGAAATCCAGCAACTGCAGGATATGGTCTTAATCTACAAGTTGCAAGCTTAGTTATTTATTATTCTAATAGTTATAATTTAGAACATAGAATACAATCAGAGGATCGTGCTCATCGTATAGGTCAAAAAAACAAGGTATCTTATATAGATATTGTTACACTTAAAACTGTAGATAAACTAATAATTGATTCTTTAAAAAACAAAAAACAAATAGCAGCTCAGGTTATGGGCGACCAGTGGAAGGAATGGCTTCGCTAAACCATGCACTTACATTAAAACCAGGACAATGAGGTTTTTTAGGCTCCACGTCGCAGTGGCCTATTACCTTGCATTCAGGATATAATTTTAATAATAACATTACAGTATCTTTTAGTGATTCAAATTGCCGTGGATCGAAGTCCTTGCGCCCCACCATACATATCCCTACAGATGTTCCATTGACCTGGCGGGCGTGAGCACCTTGTAATTTAATATCTCTTCCTGCTTCAACAAGACCATTACGTCTAATAACAAAATGATATCCTATATCACTCCATCCTCTTTCTTCTACATGCCATCGTTTTATTTCTTTCATTGAAACATCTCTATCATCTGGTGTATCAGCACAATGAATAACAATGGTATCTGTATTTTCTCTAAAATTCATATTTACTCCTTTTTATTATCAACGTTAATTCCTTTTTGCTTTTCGTATGTACGCAAAGCACCCATTCCTAATAATGCCATTACAAGCGGCATTAATGTTCCCATATCTAATTCAGGTAATGGTTTAGTTTCCCAATTAAATGTGGCAATAAGAAACATTAAAAATTGTTTTAAAACATATTCCCAAAATATAGCTAATGCACAAGAGAAACCAATTAAAGGTCTCCAAATTCTTTGTATCATACCAGATATACCACCTGCTTTA
>TARA_R100001594_G_scaffold102260_1_pt1 | contig 38672 bp, 59 predicted proteins | sample TARA_R100001594 | Tara Oceans TARA_R100001594 (sample SAMEA2622752) | marine metagenome | biome: marine biome (ENVO:00000447); feature: marine epipelagic mixed layer (ENVO:xxxxxxxxx); material: "saline water (ENVO:00002010), including plankton (ENVO:xxxxxxxx)" | depth 150 m | reverse complement strand
CTATGGCGGAATAAGAAACACTGGTGCTCTACCTCGTAGATAAAGTGGGCTACATATACCCAATCATCATCTTCCATCGTATAAATATATAATCCGACTGGTCCGTGAGCTCCGTGAACATCTCCCGCATATTGTTCTTTCATTTCTGATAGTGGTATTTTATGTATTGTCTCGCTTAATACACTAGCTATATCGCTCGGATCTTCTTTTGCTTCTTGTATCAACTCGTCTAGAGTATTTTTCCATTCGAATGCGTCCGCTTTATCAAATCTAATAGTTTTCATACTGCCTCCCCTGTATTTGTTATTCTTCTAGGAGTTCTAATAGTGTATCCCGTGCCCCCCATGTAACTAAAATGCACATAGTTCCAATCGGCATCTCTCTCGTAGGTCACGTGCACTGTACTCTCCTCGCTAACTGCAGGAGAGTCGTCTTCGTTTCTACATAACTCGGTGTACTGCCCGAGTTCCTTTGTGTGTTCAATCATGGACTCTTCACAGTCAACGATTGGTTGGTCTGTTCCAGTACTGATTTCTATGTTAGTATGCCCTGTTTTAGTAAAGAATCTTTCTTTCATTTCGCGTACCTCATAATTGAATTCCATACTACCCAGTGACCTGTATCGTTCTGGTAAAAGCTAGTAATCGTATAGTAATGGTGATCGCTTTCTACTTGGCTTACTTCGACTTTTGGACTTTCAACTGCAGTCGTAAGTTCTACGATCGCGTGGTCGATTCCGCCACCTATATTTTCTATGGTGTATCGGTCTTCATTCAAAAAGACTTTTTCTAACTCTGCTACGTTAAACATTTCTTTCTCCTTTCTAGTTTAATTAAAAATCGCGTATAGCTAACGCGCGTACCCTTATTATAGCGTAGAAAGTAAACGACTAAAAGCAGTATACGAAAACGCAAGCGAGCAAAAGATTATTCGTCTCGCTCCCTCATTAGTTTCTTAAACTCGCGGTCTCGCGCTTCTTCGCTCATGTACCACTTTTTCTCTTCAGCGAACTCGGTGCGGTAGTGTACACCGTATGGGAATGGATCATCCCATCGTCTAAGTTTGTATATTTCACAATCGCTTTTCTCCTCAAGCCATTGTTTTTGCAGGAGTTCTTCATTGTAGAGTGCGTACATCATATCATCGTTTTCGCTCATCAGACACCTCCTCCGTAAGTTATATCATCAGCATTAAAATATATTTGGTCAGCATCTGTCGGAACATCAAACATTTCACATATTTGTTGCCACATTTTAATATCTCCGAAATCATCTAAATATAATGCGTGTTGTTTTTCTTGTTGATCAACTTCACAATTTTTACTTAGTTTGCTCATCAGTAATACCCCGCCATTTGCATTCCGGGTTCGTCAAAGAATGCACTTATGCTTACGTCTGGAAACTTTTCGCGTAGAGCAAATATAATTGGTTCCGGTGGCGACCATGCGGTATCAAATGTATAAATAACATAGTCATCCTCTTCTTCAGTTATTACCTCATTATAACTGTTCCATTTAGTTCCCCATTTATTCAAAGACCAGTCGTACCAGTTATCTGCCCCGTGAAGTTTACGTAACCGTCTGTTTTGGAACGAATCTTCGGTGTGTTTATAAGTTACCTTACCTAAGATCTCTTTTGGCATTGGTATAATGTTATTAAAATCAAAAATACTTTCTTCGCTTTTCAAGAACTTTTTAACTATTTTGACATCTTCCGGTTCACCGTGTATCTCGATACGGTTGCTACAATGGTTTGGCATTTTATTCTCCTTTGGTTTTTTGCCAATGTGCGATTAGAACTCTAAGTGCATTTACTTTAGTGACTTTCATGTGAGTCATTTCTTCAATTTGTTTTTGAACTTTAGCAAGATCATCAAAAACTTTTTGACTGTTTTCTGAAGTACCTAAATTGATTACCGTGTGTCTCAGTTTCATAATTTGAACTCCTCGCCTGTAGTTATATATTTTGGCATTTTATTCTCCTTTCTTTAATCGCAAGTATCACAAAAAAGTATATCTAATCGTGCAGGTATGACTTTCTCTTGGTTACATTTATCACAACAGCGTCCTTCTTTTACTGGGAGAGCATTATGTCCATCGTCCCAGTATGTCTCACCGTTGTCCGTTTTCTGTGGTTTAATTTTCTTACCACAAATGACACACATTTTAAGTACGTCACTCATTATGCCCCCAATTATCATCTTTTAACCATTCCTCAGCCTGATCCCAATCTGCGTTGAGTTGTGTTAACTCCTTTTCTTGTCGCTTGAGATGTTTGAGGACACCGTTCCAATAGTTTCTCGCCCATGCACTGATGTTCGTTTTGTTAAGTATATTAATTACAGCTTGTTTACTCATGATGTATTCTCCTTTAAGTAATCATCTTCGCTACAGTCACAACAACAATTAGCACTATAGTCTTCACAATCAAAACATAACCAACTTTCACTAGGAACTTCTGGTTCATTATATGAGCTTATCCAACGAGGACACTCAACAGCTTGAATATCATCAGGATATAAAAGTAAATCTTTTGCTATTCTTTGGAACACTAAGTTAGGCTCAAAGAAATCTACTTTGCTGACAAAACCTAATGCGTTTGTATTAGAACTTGCTTTAACTTTTGCAGTTGTAATATTTTTCTCTCTATCTGTTTTTACTAATAAAAAATTATACATTTTGTCCACTGTTATTTTCCTTTAAAAGGTGAGGCAATTTGTACTATTTCCGGCAGTTGGATGTAATCAGGTCTATAAAAGTAACACCTTGACAGCTCATACACTGCTAACTTCACTGTCCATCCTCAACAAATAGTGGGAAATATTTAATCAGACTCCCGTAGCTGGAACCCTTCCGTATGACCTTCGTCTGAACCTCTAAAAACATTACGCTACTATTCGCTTAGTTTCCCACGCTTCAGTAGCATACTCGGCTAAAGTTTTCTTAGGAGTGAAAAACTTATCGCGTTCAACTGGTAATCCGAATGGTGGAAATTTGATGCCCGTCAACTCTTTAAAACTTACTGTTCCTAGTTCTGGATACCCTACTCCTAAATCGCAAAGACCATACATAATATCGTCTTTAATCGTTGTTATTAACCACGTTCCACCGCCTGTGGGATTAAACAACTTCAAATACGGTTTATCCTTTTCAGGATTGCCTGTATTTTTGTCTAGTTTTTGTTGGATCTCTTTAGTTATTAATTTTTGTTTCACTACTTTCTCCTTTCTGGTTGTCGTACTCGTTATTTACTAAGAATTTATTTTCTGTTATTTTAGTAACAAAACCTCTTTTTAATGCTTCTTTTAAGAGTTCATCTTCGTCAAACTCGAAACCTAAACAAGGTGCTTGGTTTAACCAAAGTTCTTCTTTCGTGAAGACTATTCTCTCTTCTTTTTCCACCATCCCTTTCTCCTTTCTGGTTATTACTTAGTACCCTTATATAGTACTTACCTTTTTTACGAAAGTAAAGCAGTATTGCATTACGCCTTGATGTTTTTGAGACAATTATTACGACTTGTTGACGCCAAAGTAGAAGCAATAAGAACACAAGCTATTTCTTTTCTCGCAAACTCTGGCAATCTTTTTGCTCGCATAATGATACGTTTAACATCTTCATCTGTTCGTTCTCTACCTGTCATGTGGCTTCTCCTTTAGTTTGCGAATTAAAAAATCTTTATTCTTCTTTAGATAGTTCTCTTTGCTGAGAATATCTGTTTCTTTGTATAATTCTTTTTCATCAATATATCTTTGATACATTCGGTCTTGAAAAATTTCCCATTGGCTACGTTTATCTTTCCAAATCTTTTGCTGATACGCCATTACTCCTCCTATCGAATTCTTCTTTAGAAACTCGCTTATCGTTGTAATAATATTTCCAACCGTCCTCGATAATATCTTCTACTATACGGTTAGGATCTTTTTCTCCCTTTATTAATTCGTCTATGTAGAGTTGTACAAGTTTAGCTAATTCTTTTCTTGTAATAAGTCTGGAGCTGACTTTATTGTCGTAGATATCAGCTAAGTGTTTACGCTGTTCGTCATCTAGTTCTATTTGCATATTGGTTTTCATAGCTACTCCTAATTAAAAAAGGTGAGAGGTCCAGTGGTGTAGGCATAACTTTGTCTATTTTCAACCACCAACATTAAGCCCCCTTATGCATGCCTCGAGGCACCTCTCTCTAAAAAGCTGATTGTAGTCGTGGTACGGTTTCTGTGTTATCCCACTTAGCTCGAGCTTCACCGTAAATCTACAACCAACTCTCTAAAAAATAGAATCGGTCTCAATTATGTTTTTATGGTGTCTTGCTTATTAAGACCGATCCTTTTAAAATGTGCTACTCTTTTTTACACTGAGTCGTAGCCTCTCAGGGCTTTATTTTAAGACTGGTTCCAATCCTGTCCTTCATGTTTTGGGTTATCGCCGGAGTGTTGTTAAAAACACGCTTGATAACTCTGGCACCTCATTTTAAACCTACTTCTCCTCCCAGCTTTGGTTTTACGAGATAAACTGGAAAACTCGTATCTCATCCTACAGCTTGGTGAAGTAACCTTCTTCAACCAAACGTTTCTGGTAGAAACGGAAAATCCTAAGTGGATCTTGTCTGGTTGTAAGGTTGCCTTCCTTAACGGCTAACGCAACTAAGTCCTGTGCTGTGAAGCTGTCTTGATTTAAATCAGACTTCTTCGCATCGTTAACAGTCTCAATTAACGCTTCCATTTGTGGAGTTTTGCACTCCGAACCTTTGCCAGTGTACTTGTATTTCGACCGTATTGAACCTTTGGTCGCTGTTACTGGTTTAGGCACTGAAGGTGTCTTCGCCTTTGTTTTAACAGGCTTGACAATTCTTTTCGCTGTTGCTTTCACAACTGGCGGTCTCTTTGCAGAGGGTGTAACTGTTATGGTTTGCATAACTTTCTCCTTTCTAGTTTAAAATCGCCCTACCCCTGTGGCAGAACATACTAATAATATACCTAACCGCGTTACGAAAGTAAAGCAGTATTAGAGTATTTTCATCCTTGGTCAACATAAGAACGTGTTGGACCGCAGAGAAACCTATTCGCATCATCGACAGCTTCCCAAAGATGCTTAGTTCCTTGTCTTTTCGGTATATCTTCCTCAACTTGTGTAACTAATGTATTGAGCAGAGTAACTACTTCCTCGTATTGTTTAATAACTTTGTCTACTCGGATCGCCATACTCGTACTCCTGACACTTCGTCTTCTAAACGATATCTCAAAGTGTATTTCCACTCAGGATCTTGTTTCTTGCCAAAGTTTCTACAAGATTGAGATATTCTGTTTTTCATACGTTTGCTGTCATCACCTTCTTCCATAGGAATAAATAAGGAATATCCTACCTCCATCATTCCCCAAGGATATTTACTAGCTCTATTACGCATATCTTCTGGCAATGGAACATTAGTGTCTATTTTGAAGCTAGATTCTTCAGGCTCTGGTTTGTGCACGGGATCGTGTATTCGATCTGGTGGTCTCATTAGTGCACCCCCTCTTTTGTGAATTTAGCTATACCTCTCCGTTCTAAAAGGTTTTTCCAAAACATGGCAACTAAACCCATATCTTCTGTTCCAGAAAGTTCTTGACAGCCCTGATTTTGCATGGCATCTGCCACCGTCTGAGCCAGTTCAGTGTTACCTGACTCATGTAGTGCGATCCATATCAAGCTCAAGACATCGTGATGTATAAAATATTGGTGTGGATTTTCTTCTGACATTACGCTACCTCTGCATATTTAACAGCTAAATCAAGTGCTTTGCTCTTACGGTTTGCTGCTGCTCCAAACCATGCACTATGTAATGCGTTACCTTCTGATTGAGACTCACGCAAATGGTCTTCAACATAAGTAACCGCGTTTAATGCTCCCCACCAAGTACCTCTGGCAGATTTGAGCTGTGATCCGGGTGATTGCTCTAGAGCATCAACCACAAGTTTTGGAAACTTGTTAAAGTTATCAATAAGTGGTTCTTGCATACCTATAACTTCACCTTTCTCACGAAGTTCACGCTGTTTCCTGTATTCGTCAAGCATGACAGGCTGATATATCTCACCTACATACTCAAGAACGTCAGAATGTTTAGCTTTCTTCTTAGATAATAGCGTGGAGGCTTCTCTAAACTCTGCCATACGTTCTGCAGATAACCCTAATGCTTCCTCTGCCGCTTGAATCACGTCATCTCCGAACTCTTTAACGTGTGGCATACGAAATGAAGCCGTTCCACCTTGCTGTAAAGCAAATGTAAGCGTGTTATTGCAAACAACTCGTATTGGAGTTAACTTTATGGTCATGGATCTGCCAACAATGTGCGGTTGGTTTATTAATAAGTAACCTTTAATTTGGTCGTCACCAGCAAGATCAAAATCGTCTGCTATTTTAGCTAACCCCCAAATTTCGCCACCGTCTTTAAGACTGCCTGCAGTCTCCATAGCCATGTGACCCGCTTCTGTAAAACGCTTAAAGAACTTGAATACGTCTTCATTCTGGATAGGGATGTAATCCTTACCGCAGTGTGAAAGTATTCTGTTATCCGTATCGCGTACTATGTGGAATGTATTAGGTGCTTGTATAATACTAACATCCTCGCTCCACTCTGGTGCGTCTAGCGTATAACTTGGTCTTTTACTAACTGACCAGTCAAGCTGTGCTGCAACCAGCATTTCCTCTGGCGTTAGATTGGGATCAACTTCAACACCTAATCCGTGCCAAGGTTTATCACCTGTCCAAGCCATTGTTTCTACTTGATGTGCCATACATATTCTCCTTTCTTCTTTGTATGTTGTTAATCACGGTAGCCGTTAAGCTACCTTATAAATAGTACTTACTTTTTTTACGAAAGTAAAGCAGTATTTAGAGCACCCCAGTCGTAAGGAATAGTTAGAGTAAGCAGAGCTTTAGATTTATAACCACCGTCTACGAGCTCTTGGATTCCTGTCAAACCATCTACATGGTAGAGCTTAATCTCATCATTTTTACGAGCCATTACAAAGACTTGTCCACCATGCGAGGCACGTTTAGCTAACCAAGCGATTTGCATTGGTCGTAGAGTGAGCTTATTGCCCGAGTGAATCTCTTTTAATTCCACCCAGAACTCTTTACCTTTGGCACAACCATTTACGTCAGGAACTCCTGCTCCGGTCATGCCTGTCTCAATACGCTGTAGATGCATGTCGGGTAAGTTCTTTCGCATCAACAGCCATAAATTCTTTTCTTTCGCCATTTAATCAGTAGGTATTGGATATTCTCTAGTCATTCCGTGTTTTTCTCTATAATTCTTTTTTATCATTCTATTATATAAATCTTTTTTGATATGTTCTGGAGTATTCCTATTTAAACTACGGATCGCTATTTTTACAACCTCTGGATCTTCATAACTTGTGAAATTATAGTCATAATTGAAAAAATTCATATCTTCTATCTTTTGTAAAATTTCAGCAGGTATGCTTTTAGTTTCTAATGATCCTGTGTAATGTCTTTGTTCGTAAGTGGCTTTGTCGTTATGACAGTGTCCATCACCAAAATCCATTTTATAAGACTCTTGTTGCCACAGTTGACTACATTCGGAACTACAAAACCTTCGTTGTTTTCCGCTCAAGTAATCTTCACAAATTTCGCATGTATATACTTTTTTAACCATATAATAAATATACAACTAAAAAAGGCGAAAGTAAAGCAGTATTAGATTAGTTCCAACTCCACCCAGTATGCGGTGCTGTTTTATTGTTGTCTGCAGCAACTTTTATGTCTTGAGTCTCTAACCAAGTCTTATACCCTCTCTTAGCTTCTCCCATTGTTGCATATAACTCTTTGTATTCTAACCATTTATTTCGAGCAACGTCTACTCCAACGTAGTATTCTCCTTCTCCTAATTTGCATCGAGTAATGATCTGCCAAACTCGTTGCTTGGTGATGTCGTGTTGTTCCCCTATTTGCTGTAGAGTAGAGTGACCTCTTCTCCACTGTTCGTACATCTCTTTATACTTAATAGAGTTTTGTTTTGCTTTTTCTTGAGAGATACCTTTCATTTTTTAATCTCCTTTGTTTCTCCCCATGAGGGTCCTAATTCTGTATCAACCAGTAGAGGTACTGTTAGCTTTACGCAGTTTTCCATTATCTCCACTACTTTCTTTGCTTGTAGAGTGTCTTTAACCGAAACATCTACTTCATCGTGTACTTGTAAGTGAGGAACTATGCCTTCGTCCCACAGTCCAAGCATAGCTAACTTAGTCATGTCAGCCGCAGATCCTTGAATCAATCTGTTTAATGCTTTATATGTGTATGATCTTTTTAAACTATCTCCGTACCTCTGTTTTGCTTCCTCAAAAGGTAGAGGAGTTGTTCTCTTATAACGATCCTCCCATAGATTAAAACGGCAATGTCTGCCAGCAAACGTCTTTATGTATCCTCTATCTATGGCAACCCTAGCACACTGGTCTTGTAGAGCGCGTATAAAAGGAACTTTAGCGTGGTACTTCTGGAATAGGTTTTCCGCCTCCATATCGTCTAATCCTAGCTCTCTAATAAGCTTTTCCTTACCCATCCCATAGCTAAGCCCCAGATTAATCGTTTTAGCTTGTTTACGCGGTATATTAGCCATATCCGCTACTATCTGATGGAAGTCTGCGTTCTTCTCCGTATACTCCGCTACAGCGTCTTTAGCCCCCGCTAATTGCATCTGACTGGCATAATGTACAGTAAGTCTAGGTTCTTGTTGAGAATAATCGAATACTCCCCACTGGCAACCGTCTTCTGGAATAAACAAAGATCGAATCAAATTACCTATCTCAGGATCACGTGCAGGAACTTGTTGTAGGTTTGGGTTACTGTAACTGAATCGACCACTGACCGTGCCCCCACGATCGTTACGCATAGGATGGGCTTCTGCGTGTATTCTACCGTTAAAACAATGTTCCTTAATCATCTTATCAATAAAGGTCGTTCTTGCCTTATTAAGCTTCCTTGCTCGTATAATAAGTTGCGGTAGTTCATGTTCATGCGACTCTAGCCAATCTTTCTGGAAACTAGCCATACCTTTCTCTGTCTTAGGATACCATAGGCTGTTCTTATCGAAAATCTTCTGTAAAGAAGCATTAGCCCAAAGTTTGACCTCACTGCCATACTTACGCTTTATTTCTACCTGTATCTTTTGTTCCTCTACAGAAAGCTTTTTACTTATTGTGTCTGCCTTCTCTTCATCTACCCTAACCCCTCGCCAACGCATCTCTAAAAGTAAAGGGATTAATCTTTGTTCTGTCTGTAAAATAGAATTCAGGTTTTGTTCATTAATCTCTGTTTTTAATTTATCCCAGAGTTTAAATGTCAATACTGCATCTTGCTCACCATAAGGTCCAACGTATTTGGAAGGGAGTTTATACATCTGTGACTTAGGATTAATACCAAAGGCGAGTGCAGCATCTTGTAACAAAGATTCATCTTTCTTCTCGTCACAGTATGCCTCTCCTAGATTATCCAAAGAATATGAATAACGATTCTCGTTAAGTAGAGGGGCGGCGATGATAGTGTCAAGAATATTACCTTTAACGTCAACCCCTTCTCTCCTCAACCAACCTACATCGTAGAGTGCGTTATGAAATATAACATCTCGTGAAGTAGAGGATAGAGTATTCTTTAACCAACGCAAAACAACTTCTTCGTCCAGATTGCCTCCGCCCTCATGACGTATGGGAAAATAACCGCTCCAATCTTTAGTAGCGATACCTATCCCCACAACATATCCTCTGCCTGTAGCCCATCCCGGACCACAGGTCATTAAGTGAGGATCATAAGTTTCTAAGTCTACAGCAATAGTCTCTCGCTCAGAAAACTGAGGAAAAACGTCTGGAATAGACCAACTGCTCTCTGGAGCAAAAATTGGTTGTTGCATTATTTTTTCTTAGACTTTTTTCTCTTAGCTTTTTTCTTTTTCCTTGTTGGAGCTTTACCACCTACCCATGCTTCATTCACATTAGGAGTAGATTTATCGTCTTTCACATAACGACCTTTCTTGGTTCTAGCTCTCTTGGCTTTAGTTTTGCTAAGTTCCATTTCAACAGGTTTAAATCCTTTCTTAGGTTCAAACTTATCTAATTCAACTTGAGCTTCTTGCATAGCTTCATCTAAAACTTTATCTTTCTCAGATTTACCACCAAATATACTTTTTAACGCTGTCCAAAATCCCATTTAAACTTCTCCTTCTTCATCTTCATCTTCTGGTTCAATTTCCATTAATCGAGGAGGGTGATCCTCGCCATATACTAATTCGTTCTCTACTAAGATTAAATATCTTCGTAAATCCCGAATATCATCCAAAAGACCTTCGTCTCCTGAATAGACATCTCCCGCCTCAAAAATATCCCAATTATGTTGAGATGTTTGATTTTCGATACGGTCAAACTTACGCGCTAACATCATAAATGCACCTATACCTCCACGACGTTTCCATGAATCGCCATAAGAGTCTTCGGCTTTCTTTAAAGTGTTTATATCTTCTTGCGCAATATTTTTCATATTTTCCCACTTAGTCATCTCTACTTTCTCCTTTATTTTCAAAATTTTCTTTTCGTTTTAGTAGCCATTCTTTACAAGCAATTCTCCAGTCAGTAGCTACAATATACTCAACCTCTGCTAACGCTTTGTCATACTCTTTTCTCTTATGTGCCCAGTAAGCGCACAGCATAGGGTGACCAATACTTTTAAATGCAAAGTTTTTCCACCCATTAGAAATAGTTATATTTCTAGATTCAAAATCCATAAAGTCATTTAATTCAGAATTAAAAGTTTCTATATCTGTGGTTATTAATGGGAAATAAATATCCTCGTTATCATATAGATTTCTTTTAACGTCTGCATAAAATGGATCTATGGTCAGATGCTTTAATCTATCCCAAAGTTCGTTTTGATAAACATGGAAACTATCGCTTATCTGTCTGTAATGTCCTATGTCTACTCCTATTGCAGATGCAATATACTCTTGTAACATAGACATATGAACAGCATTAGCTCCGTATGCCCCCCAGACCATATCATTAGATCGACAACAAACTGTCATATTTAATTTGTTATCTCTTATCTTGAAATAAATATGAGTATTGCAAGGTACGTCTTTGCCTTTACGGTTCAGATCTCCTTCCACATCCCACATTTGAAGTACAGCACGTCTATCATCAGGGTTTTCTTTTAACATATCTATAATAGGTTGTAGTTGGTCTTGTTGAAAATAACTTCTCCACCGCCAACCATAGGCTCCCCACAATATATTACCGTCATCAGAAAAGTTTTCCATTGTCTTAACAAAATACTTAACTGTCTTTAAATCATTATCACCGTTTAACATCCATAACCCTTCTATAAAATGGAAGAAAGGATTACAATCTCTCTCAGGTATTAGACATACTCTTTCCCAAGGTTTTTCGAACACAGTTGTTACAGGGTGTATTGCTTCGTAGGTAGTTCCATTACGGCTCTCTTGTGTTCTGTAATTAACTTGACTTTTAAATAAATCAACACCTTTTAGTAGAGCGTCGTTTACGTTTCTTGCTGGGATCACATTCATAGTTCTTCTCTATACCCTCTCATTATTTCTTCCATTAGAAATCGTATCTGTGCTTCTGTGAGTAGTGGTAGTTTTCTTTTAACGAAAGTTACTGCCGCTTTTTCACTAGCAGGCACTTTCAAGAAAAATGCCACCTCTAGGAATTGTGTATAAAAAATATCAACAGAGTCTATGAAATCTTTTATAAGAATTAATTCATCCTCTGTCCTTTCTTCTTGTTCTATTGCTAAATCGCTCATTTTTGACATACTTTTATTCCTTCTTCCACTAATGGAAGATTCTTATTGTATTTGTAAATAGACCTTGTTCTTCCTTCTCCCTTAAATATCCTAGAGTACTTATCGAATTCACAAAGTCCTCCTTCTATTTCACGCATTTCATAAGGTAAATCTTTTCGATTAAACCAAATCTTGTAATCTTCAGTGACTACTTTATATAAGTCATTCATCTCTTTATTCCAATCATGACTTTTTCTACAAAACTCCAACTCACGACCAGTTAGTCGATTGAGTCCTCGCATCGCTCCGGGACCAGCATTAGCCCAAGTTAATCTATCTTCTGCGTTTTGCAATAGATAAGTGTGGCTTAAATCTGTAACTACTTCGTATGCCATAAATGGACCCATGTAAGGGTACTTCAAAATAAGTTCCCATGTCTTTTCTAAAGAAGATTCTTTCTTTATCCAGAGTTCACCTAACGTATCTATGATGTAGTTACGGTCTTGCCACATATGAGAAATACATTCGGCAACTCCTGTTACTTTATTCATACGATTAGGACTTTTGATAATATATGCTCCTGTTATCCATTTAGGTTGTTTAGTGATTTCTTCGATAGCTTTCTTCCTATCCCAATTCAGAAGTAAATCGTGTTCTATTAGAGTTTTACCTGTTTCTATTAAATTAAACCACCGAAAGATAACTGTAGCCATAATAACACTGGGTTTATCCTGTAATGGATCTCTAATGTGTTTAACAAACCATCGAGTAGTCCTATCATCTTCACGGAAAACTTGACAGAATTTAAACTCCTGAAGAATAGGATCATCAGTCCATGGCGGAGGTAGCTTATGTATTTCCTTATTAACTCGGATACTCTCTCGTTCCTTTTGCCAATAGATGTAACGCTCTAGTTCTTCAGGAATAAATTGAGTCACTTAGCTGTCCAACTATATTTTTTCCTTAGTATCCACGCGCAGTTGTTTGCTACTTCTGGATAAAAGACAGCAGAAGCCATTCTTAAAAATTGTCTTCCATAACGTTTTTCCATTATCTCAAACTGTTCTAAAGTAAACCCTACTGGATTTTTCTGTTCCCTTACAGCTTTTCTTAATTTAGGTATTTGAATAAAAGTTCCTGTGACTGTTTCTATATGAAAGTTTCTTTCTAGTTCTTCTTTTAATTCCTGAAAACCCCACTCATACACATGGTCTTCTGGTAACTTATCATTAGAGCCATCATGGTTAGGAGTTGATACATAACCTAGAGCGTTTGGTCTCATTACCCTTGCTACATCGTCTAACCAAGCAGGAACAAAATGTCTTCCCATATGTTCAATAACTTCAGTAGACCAAAAGAAATCTACGCTTTCATCTGGTAGATCGAACACAGGATTAACAGTTAAATCTTGTATTCTTATTTCTCCGTTGAAGTTCTTAAACCAAGCGGAGTCTTTTAATTCGCCTCCTGCATTAGACCAGAAAGGGTTTTCCATAAGACAAGCAGGATCAATGTCATAACCAAAATAAGACCTAACTATGTCTGATTTCTTAACAACGTATGCCTTATATATGTTTCTTAAAGCCCAACACTCTCCACAACCAACTTCAAATCCATCTATTGGTCTGCCTAATGTTTTAGCTTCTTCTATCATTAAAGACGATATCTTGTCGAAGCGACTCATATGACCTAGCTCATCTGGTCTCCAATTACCAGTAACTCCTGCTGTAGCAAGATCCATACGGGTATTTTTACTGTCGTTTTCATTAACAGTTAATTTTCTTCTTATTGAGGACATTTTTTCTCCTTTCTTTTTTAAATATACTTACTTATTATCCTTTACTTTTAGTTCCAAAGTAAAGAAGTTTTTATAATTGATAGCAGCGTGTTGTTTTGGGCTCAATTAGAAATAAATTTTCTTTAGTTCTAGTTATCCCCACATAAAACACGCGGTTCTCATCGTCTGGGTTTTCTTGATAGTTTTTATAAACCCTTGTAGTTATATCAGTTAACAAGACAACATTGTCAGCTTCCCCACCTTTAGCAGCATGGATAGTCGACAAACGTATTCGAGGTTGCTTTGTTATCTTCTCTCCTCTACGAAGCATTGCTCTTATGTAACTAATCTCTTTTGGACTTAATAAAGTAAAAACATCGTACCAAAGTCCTTGCGGAAGGTCTGGAAAGTAATACTTTAAATCCTTATACTTTAAAACTGTTGTTGCATCTACTTGGTCTAGTTTCTTAGGGTTTTTAACCTTTATGTATTTTAAAATATTTGCACATTCAGGAACAGAGATTGCGGTTCCTTTGGAAAGCCTCTCCCAATGTATAACCGCTCTAACTTTCTTTTCTGGTATACTCGCCCGTCCTTTTATTTCAAAAAACCACCCTTCATTTCTACAGTATTCATCAACCGTTTCTAATAAATAATTTGTTCTGGCTAACACTAACCACTCCCCTTCTTCCATGTTTATTAATTCTATTGAAGGCTCCCAACGTACAAGACCTTGCTCTTTTCTGGGAGTCCATTCTTTATGAATTCTTGACCTTACTTGTCTAATACACCCATTAGCTACTTTATGTACAGCAGCAGGAACTCGATAAGACTTCTTTAACACCATAGCATCTTTAGAATTATTTATTAAATAATCAACGTCTGCTCCCGCCCATTTATAGATAGCTTGGTCGTCATCCCCCGCAACATAGATACGAGTTGACTTCTCTGCTAATTTTCTAACCACTGACCACTGTAAAGGGGACAAGTCTTGAGCCTCGTCTACAAACATAACATCTAGCTTGGGTATATCTCCTTGTTTTATAAACATTTGTAGCATATCGGTATAGTCTATTAACAATCTATCTTCTTTAAATAAACGCAACCCTCTAGCAAATCGCTCTAATTCAAACCACCCCACTGCGTCATCAACCTCGTGCCATTGTTCCTTTAACGGTACGTCACGCATTCGAGCTAAGTTTTCTATAAACGCTAAACGATCATCATGAGTCATGCCAAATAAATGACCGTCTTCCGATGTTGTTTTCCCTGTTAAACGTAGATTAAGTTTCTCGTTAAGGTCAATAATATCAGAACGATCTATAACGCTTTCTCGAGTTAGTCCTAGTTGTCTAAACGCTAATGAATGTAGAGTCCTAAAGAACGGTAGTTCCTTATCCTTTACCTTAAACCGTTGTATAGCCCTTTCCTTGCCTTCTTTTACCGCCTTCTTAGTGAAGGTAAAAAACCCTATACGCTCTGGTCTAGTTCCGTTTTCCATTTCATCTTCAATTAGTCCTAACAAGGTACTGGTCTTTCCAGTTCCGGGAGGTCCAAGGATTACTTGAGTGTGTGCGGGTAGTGTCACAAACCACTCCTAAAAGTTAAACTAACTCGTTGTCGACACCCTATTAAAGGAGGCACTGAATGTGTGCTTTTCATTTGAGAATGACCATCGAACATATATACATCACCGTCTTCCGCTAAAAACTGTGTAGTTTCTGGTTCTCCTTTGTTATCTAAGTTTATTTGACTTGTGTTAGTGTGTTCTTTTACAGATGTATCATAATTATTCCATTCAAAAACCCTAGTTCCTCCGAAGGATATACCGAGAACTACGTCTTGTAGAGTAGGAATAGTGTCGGAGTGATGAGGAATACTATCATCTCCTGTCTCATACAAACCACATAAACAAAAAGTAAACTCAATAGGTTTATTCATTATTTCTGACGCCCATTTTTCTGCCTTAGTTTTTATTCGTTCCATGTCTTTAGTCCACGGTTCAGGTTTATATAACTTTCCTGCATAGTTAAATTCAGAAGTTCCATATCCTTTTGTTAATCTACCGTACACTGCCTTTCCATTAAAATAACGAATAGTTGGTTTATCCCATTGTTTTATATTAGGATTTTCACCTTTAAATACCCCTTTAGCAAAAACTTTCATAATAAATTATCGTTAAAATCTGGTAAATCGTGCGGTTCGTCTTGAGTTTTAAATTCTTCTATAAACCAGACGTTAACTCCTCTACCTTTGATATTGAAAAAATGTGGTTCGCCATGTAATTGTTTAAGTTTAGAAGTTAACTTATTCCTTTGATATTCCTTGAAATTATTTCTATGTAAATGCTCCATTAAATCCCCTAATCTGAAATACGTTTTACCGTTATCTGTCCAAGGTTTATGTAGCAATAGTTCATCACGTTCTCTAGCAGGTCTTTCCGTACAGAAGTTCTCTAATAATTCTAAGAAATGTCCTTCAGTAGAGGATTCTTTTGGCACTTCTACGATAGTTAAAGCATCTAACAACTGTTGTATTATTTGTCGCCATACGTTTTCTTTAACTTTCGGTGGTATTTTATTCAATGCATCCATACACTTACGTTGAAATCTGTTTTGATTTAATAGATCATCGGTTTCTAATTCTAATCTCCCGCCTTCCACGTCTAAGAACCAAATAGGGGGATCACTGTCTTGTTTAGTCAGGTTACTAAATAATGGTGTTCCTCCATTAGCACCTATACCATACTTACGAGTTCTACATAAAGGACTGTTACAGTGACTGGCGATAGGTTGATCATTACATCTGTAGAAATAGTCTTTTCGTTGCAACTGCTTGCCTATGGTTAATACTTCTTGTGCTCCTAGTGGCGGTTGCATATACTGAATATTGTTTTCTTCTAATCTTTTTTCCCAATCATCTGGAAATTTCTTTCTAAGAAAAACTCCAACGTTAAATAAACCTGAGTTTCGAGTTCCTTTAGGAAAACCCTGTACTACTAAGTGTTGTAAACAAGGAGGTGACTGGTCTAACCATTCTATCTTTTCATTTAAAGGACTTGCCTCTAATCTTTCTAATGTTTCTGGTTTTAGAGTTATCTCTAATGCGTAATCTAAAAATTCTTGCGGAGTTAGTGCTTCTCCGTCTTTACCGTAGGCATAGCGTGTGGAGTTATCTCCACCGAAGTACGGCATATTTAAGGTGCTTCCTCTGTCCCCACGTTCTAACAGAAGTTGAGTCTGTTTAGGGAATATCTCAGCGTTACCGTATCCAATAGATGCGGCAATCTGACGTAGTTTTCTTTGTAGCATAGAAGCGGAGATAGACTCATCTATAAAGAGGTACACATGAGCCCCTCCGCTCTTACTACGGCAAACAACTAAAGGTAATTTTTGTTTAGCGATTCTCTTAGCTAACGATTTCAGGTCTAACTGATATTCGTCAACGTCTATTGCTCCCCAAACACAGTTATTGTGTTCATCTATGGGTACAATGCCTACGCTTTGCTTACCAGACAGATGCCCTTGCCACAACTCTAAAAGGTCTTTATCAGTAAGTTCTTTAGAAATGGTAATGTTTTTACCACTTGCCTTACCGTCCTCCCTTAGATCATTGCTTGCGGTAAATGTCCCATAAGCTTTACGCAGTCCTGCAAAACGCTTAGCAAAATCCTCTGCTAACGACATATAAACTCTCCAAAGTTATTAAAATGGGGCGTTGTCGTTATCAGGTTCTTTTTGTGCGTCGTCTCTTTGCTGTTCTTCTTTTACTTGAACTTCTCCAGACCTTGCGGCACTCATAAAATCTCGAGCCATCATAGCCACAGACAGTTCAGTAGCTTCTTCTTGGTTAATTGAATAACCGTTCCAACTACCTTTATCGTTAGATTGTGTAGTCGTGGTAAGTTTATAAGTATAAGCGAACATTGGAGCTTGCACAGACTCTCCTTTAGAATTCTGAACTCTAGCCATTCTCAACATACTTAGCCACTTCCTAGATACACCTAACTGTGTAGAAGTAAACGCTAATACTGCTTGTTGAGGCTCTGGATCCAGAACTAACACGAAATACTGTGCTGTTTCCACTATTTCATTTCCTGACTTAGTGTAGTATCGTCTAGACTCATCTCTAGTACATTCTGAGAGAATAGATATATCGTGATTAGGGTTTACTAAACCGCCGCCTTTCTCTCTAGGAATCCATTCAATATACTTCTTGTTATAAGCGCAAGGGATAATGGATAATCCTTTTTCTCCATCGTAATATGCACCTGTTACAGTGTTGTACAGATCTCCCGCACTTGCACCTGCTACATAACTACCGTGCTGTTTTTGTAGTTGTGGTGATAATGGTTGTAGAACTCTAATAAAAGGGATCGCGAAATCCTCAGTAGTAGTGTCCTCTAACCCCGTGCCTCCGGACAATAAATTGTCATCGAAGGTGCTGACAGCTGATGCTTTCTTTTCAGCTAATTCAGTTTTTTCATTCGCCATAATAATTAACCTCTCTTTATGGTTGCTCTAGTACCTATATAGATACCAAAGGGTTCTGTTGGAATATCGTTACCCGAAGTAAGTTGTTCTTTTACAAAAGCTTTTAACGTACTTGGGTGAACACTTTGACGTACTTCCGGTGACAATCCTCTAGCTTTAAGATTTGAAACAGTTTCATTAACTATTCCACTTTCTCCACGTCCGAATTTAAGCATTACTTCATTCTTTATTAAACCTTCGTGTCCATTAGATATTAACCATTGATACGCTTGCTCTTGGTTTGCCTTAGAAATGTGGGCACTATAAAATTCTGATATAGAAATTTTCTCCCCACTGCTAAGAACTATTTCAGTAAGTCCCGCTTGTTGCATAGCGTCTGGTAGTTCTTGTTCCGTAGTCAAACGAAGTTCTTCTTTTTTAGCTTTAACAGCACCTTCAAGCTCCGCTAATTCATTAGCAAGCTTTAACTGTTTAATAGCTAAATTAGAAACGGTTGAAATCTCACTGTTAGAAGCAGTATTAGACCAAGAGTCTACAGCTCCTTCTCCCGTGAGGTCTTCAAATGTTGGTTTCTCACTCATTTATTTCTCCTTTCTGATGTAGATCAATATCGACAGGATAATAAAGCCCTTCCTGTCTATCCCATTTAAGGATACTATACCGACCTCGATTATAATATGCAGCTATCGAACAGGCTACGCCAATAGCGGCGGGATCACCAATCAATAATAAGTAATCTTCATCCTTGTAGTCTTTTAGAATACTTTTCATTCTGCGGACCGAAGGAGAAGCACTTAACATAATTTGTGTGTTAGAGGGTAGCAAAACTTGGAACTCTCCGTATTGACGAGCCGAAGCGATATTACGCCCCTGAACCTCTTGCACAACATAAACTGTCAATCTTGTTCTCCTTTCTTATTTCTTATTTCTATTAGTAACCCTTAAATAATATATACGAATTACGTCAAAGTAAAGCGTATTATTATATTAATAGTTTTAAAAAGAAAAATTTTAATATAAAAATTTTTCAAAAACTACTAATATCGGTAATAAACTAATAGATTTTTAACGAAAAGCAATGTTTTAGAAGGATACAGTCTATTAGTTTTCAAAGAAAATCTATTAGAAACTCCTAATTCTATTAGAGGGCACGAGAAATTCTTTTATTTTGAGCTTAATATTTATAGTTTTGTAATATATAATGGGATTTAGAAATTAGAAAGGTTACTATGAAATACAAGTTCAAAACACAGCCATACGAGCATCAGCTCGAAGCGTTAAAAAGGTCTTGGAACAAGAAAGAATACGCTTACTTTATGGAAATGGGTACGGGTAAGTCTAAGGTACTCATAGACAATATAGCGATTTTATACGATCGAGGGGGAATAAATGCCGCAGTTATTGTAGCACCGAAAGGTGTGTATAGAAACTGGTCAGAGAAAGAGATACCAATACATATGCCAGAGCACGTTGAAACACGAATAGCTGTGTGGAATCCCGCACCTAATAAGAAACAGAAAAAGACACTAACTGATCTTTTTGAAGTAGATGCGGATTTAAAGATATTAGTTATTAATGTTGATGCGTTTAGTACCAAAAAGGGAGTAACCTTTGTGCAGAAATTTATCTTAGCACATAGTGTTTTAATAGCCGTTGATGAATCAACTACAATTAAAAACCCTAAAGCACAACGCACAAAGAATTTATTAAAATTATCCATTAACACTAAGTATCGTAGAATTTTAACAGGATTTCCTGTAACCCAATCCCCTTTAGACTTATACAGTCAATGTGCTTTTCTATCAAAGAACCTGTTAGGGTACACTTCTTTCTATTCTTTTCAGAATCGTTATGCAGAACTATTCAACAGGCGCATGGGACAACGTACCTTTAGACAAGTGACGGGTTATCAGAATCTAGGAGAATTAACTACAAAGCTGTCTGATTTTTCTTACAGGGTATTAAAGAAAGAATGTTTAGACTTGCCTGATAAAGTTTATCAAAAAAGGGAAGTTACATTAAGTCCTGAACAAAAGAAAGTGTATAAAGAATTAAAAGATTACGCGGTGGCGGAACTGGAATCTCACGAGTTAGTCAGTGTAACAACTGTATTAACTCAAATTTTAAGACTACATCAGGTTGTTTGCGGTTTCGTTAAGAACGATAGCGGCGAAGAAGTTGAGATTAAAAACAATCGCTTAGATGAACTTGTTAATGTTCTATCTGAGGTACAGGGTAAAACAATTATCTGGGCGAATTACCGTTATGATATTAAACGTATATTAAATACTCTACACAGTATCGTAGGGGTTGATGCTGTTGCTAGTTATTATGGTGATACTCCTGATGAAGAACGTCAAAAGGTGATCACTAAGTTTCAAGATCCAAATTCAGATTTACAGTATCTAGTTAGTAACGTACAAACAGGCGGATACGGTATCACTTTGACACAAGCCAGTAATGTTATCTATTACTCTAATAATTATGACTTGGAGAAAAGACTACAGTCCGAGGATCGTGCTCATCGAATAGGTCAAACAAATAAGGTTACTTATATAGACCTAGTAGCGAAAGGTACAGTTGATGAAAAGATTGTAAAAGCGTTGCGTAATAAACTTGATTTAGCGCAAGAAGTTCTAGGTGACGAGAAATGGAAAGACTGGATTAGTTAATTTCCTTTAGTTATTCTTATATCATCTAATAATTGAACTAAATCTGCATCAGACAGAGTTCTACCTTGCTGACCTATATCTCTATCAGATAAAGTTCTACCTTCTTGACCTTGTAAGTTAGCCATTATCATGGCTCTTAATGTATCTGTATCAGACATAGTTCCTCCCTCTTGTCTATACAGATAAGCACCGTCTTTAGCCATTATGGGTCCTTGACCACCTTGAGGAGGAGCTCCTGCTCCCTCTACAAGCATTGCTTTAGCCGTATCTAAAATATTAACAGCAGCATATATATCGCCTTGTGTCCTATCTACAACTGTTTCTGCGAGCATTGCCGCATCACCTTCTACGGACATAGAGTCATCCATAGGAGCTTGACCACCTTGTTGCGCTGCCATTAGTTCAGCTACAGGATCAACTCCACCCATTTGTGGATCCATCATTGGACCTTGTGGAGGAGGAGCCATTTGTGCAATCATATTAGGATCAGCCATAGGAACTCCTGTTCCTTCGGTTCTAATATTAGTTAACGTGTCCATTATTCCATTTGCCATTCTTATCTCCTCGGTCTAAAACCTGATTGGAATATTTGAGTTAGTGTATCGTTTTGTTGGTTCAAGGGCAACCTTGAAAGTCCTTTATTTAATAAATTATCCTGTCCTATGGAGAGGTTTCCTCCTCTATTAGCAAAAATTGGCTCTCCTGTGTTGGTGAAAACTTGTTGGTCCATTCCCGGAGCACTGCCAAATGCAGCGGGATCCATTGGTTGAGTCCATTCTCTCATTGCATCTGAGCTCTCTTGGTATACGCTTTTTGGATCGTATTGTTCGCCTAAAGGTTGTCCTGTGTATATGTTTCTTGGACCGTCGTCTATTGGAGTGGGGAGAGGCATAAACCCATCAGATCCTCCTCCATTGTTTTGATTTACAGGTATGTTAATAGGAGGATCAGAGTAAGCAGGGGTATCTCCATATATATTGACCATTCCGTCTGTTCCTTTACTAAGGTCAGGTTCTTCGGAATATTGAGTCTGATTAGTGGTTATAGGGCTATAATAAGGAATACTTTCTACGTCTTCATACGCTCCGTAGAATCCCGGACGTTTACCAGTTCCTGTAGTTGTAGAGCTTGCCTCAACCGTATTTGGATCGAAACCAAATTTTTCTTCCATAGCCCGTGCGTTATTACTGAATTGCGGTAAAGAAGCAAGTCCTTGTTCGGCTTCCGCCGCTTGAGCTTTTTTAAAATCAGCTACGTCTGCTTCATATTGATCTGTAGCGTTTCTAGCCGCTTCGTTAGCGTCTGTTCTTAAATTTATTGCTTCTATAACAGGAGCTTCTATAGTGGGAATAGCTATTCCCCCTCTAATACGATCACGCCCTCTACCTTTTGCAGCAAAAGCATCTTTATAAAAATTTCTAGCCATTATTGTACTACCTCTACTATTGTTTCTCCCCCTTCTTGTGGAGCATTCCACCAATCTCTAACCCCTGATGCTGCTGAAGCAATTCCACTTCCTATCATCACAGGTCCAGTGAGAATTCCATGCTCTAATTGTTGCCTTCCGGGAATTATTCCAGAACGATCTCCTCTCTCTTTAGAACGAGGAGTACTGAAAAGTTCTTTAAAGAAATTAAAATATTCTTTAGAGCCAAACATATCCTGATTTGCTTCTTCTCCGTATCTATCTTCAAAAGATGTTTCATCATAATATTCTTGTGCTTCTTCTAAATCTCGACCTATATCATGAGCTATAACAGAATCTAAAGACATAAAAAACCGTATCATTTGGTTTATGTTTTGTTTTTTATACATCTGGTCAGCTAGTTTATCAAGTATTTCAGGGTTTACAACAGCTTCTTGCATCAGTTCTAATGCTTTATCTTCTAGTGTTCTTCCTCTCTGACCTATTCGATAGGTGTATTTGTTTAATGGTCCAAAGATGAATCGACCTATAGTCGCTGGACTAGCTTGTCCTTTTGCAGTAAGGTCAATAGCCGCTTGAACCATGTCTGCAGAAGTTACTTCTCTTCTAAATTCAGTTTGCACTGCCGCGTTTATTATTTTTAAATTATTTAATTCTTTACCGCTCATAAAGGGAGCGTATAGGTTAAAAAAGCTAACTGTTTCTCCTTTTCCTGATCCAATTACAAAGTCTTTAGTTAATAACTCATTTAACTTTTCAGGATTAATTTTCGTTAATGCAAGTCCTCCTCCTCCTGCAGTATCTATATCCGTTATTCTACTCCAAATGTCTTTTCGGACTACTTGATTCATCAGTTTTATTAAATAAGGATCCCCACTTTTCTTAATTATATTGGCTAGTTTTAAACGTCTTTTCATAGCTCCAGAAGCATTTTCTAATCCTTCTCCTCTAACGATACTTAAAATAGCGGTTTCAGGATTGAGAGTATCTATTGCACCAAACTCTTCTCGTATTTTTTCTATGGCTTCGTTTCTAGCTGTAGTGACATTGTCCATAAACGCCATAGTATTAGTTTTATTTGCCCAAATTTTTTGACTTGCAGGATCATCAAAAGCAGCATCAAGTAATCCTTGATACTTATTCATAAATTTTGTATGGGCTTCTGTTTGTGCAATATTCTTTTTAAACCGATTCTTTTCTCCGTCTCTTGCATCTTTCATCATTCTTTTATAACGAGATCCAATACCTATTCTTAAATCAGCAATAACTGTTTCTGGATTAAAAATAGAATTTTTATCTCCTTTATAAGACTCTGTATTTGCTTTTAAAATTTTAAACAAATTATGAGCTGTGTCGTGATGTAGACCTCCTAGTGTGTTAGAATTGGTTCTAAATAAAAGGTCTACTAAACTCGCAGGACTGTCCATTCCTTGGTCTATAAAGGTTCTCACAAAACGATTATTAGCTACTTTGGAATAATCTCTATATCTACCTAATAGTCCCCAATAAGTATCTGTAAGCACTGTTCCAGTAGGTAAATTACCAACTAAACGTTCATCTCTTTGGGCATTTTTTAAGAAAAGATTTTGTTGTTTTTCTACTGCGGTTATTAAATCGTCTATTGCTGCTTTTGACGGTTGCCCTAATTTATCACCAGTTTGATTTCTAAGATTATGTAAAGCTATTCTAAAATCATGTAGTTCTTCAAAAGTTATTGGAGCTCCTCCTGACTGACCTGTAGCTGATCTACCTTCTAAACGATGCAGAGCTGATTTAATATCATCACCGTCAACACTTTTCCAAAGCCAATCTCTTAATGCTTTATCTTTAGCAAGAATACTGGGTTTATCTCCTTTTGGACCCTTTTTCAGTATTCTCCTAATTTCTTTGGCAAAAGGTGACTGAAGTCCCAGTGATCTTGATAATCCCCCAACGTTAGCTAAAAACGTATCGAAGTCTTTTTGAATAGGTGCCATGTATTGTCTTTGCATAGCAAATAATCTACTAATTACAGGATGTGTAAATTGTTCTTTAAGAGAGTCAGGATCAGGTTCGAGTTTTAATAAATTTTCTCCTACTGCAGTTTCATCTCCTAATCTTCCCGGAATTGCATCATCAGCTTGTCGTGCCCCTAAAATTGCTGCATCATCAATTCCGAGTTCTTCTAATATTTGTTGAGCAAGTTTTCCTTCTTCTATCATAGCATTATAGTATTGGAATTGTTCCTCGATTGCATCTTTCATCTGTGATGCAATAACGCCTTCGTCTTTTAAAGCTAATCCTAATTTTGCCGCCGACGCTTTAGCCGCTTCTTCTGAACCACCTTCTAATAATAATTTTTGAGCAAATGCATTACGAGCTATTTTATTATTTAATATTTGATCTTGAAATATTTCCATAGTTTTTGTTGCAGGAAGATTGTTTTTTTGCATTAAAGTAAGCATTCCTAATGCAAAATTAGCATCTTCACTAAGTGCTTGATTTTCACCTAAAAAGCTAGTGTATTCTTTTCCAGTTACTTCGTGCATAACTTTTTGTACTTCTGAGGGAGCTTTACCTAAGTTATCATCAAACAAAGCTTTAGCTTCTGCAGATCCGGGCTTGATTCCTTTCTTTTTTAAAGTTTCTTGAAAACTTTTTCTAAGAGCTATTAGTCTTTCTATTATAAAATCAGGAGGCTGTTTACCCGTTATGAAGTTCCATGTTCCTCTAGCCCCTGCCATAAGTGAAGTAGCTACTGCGCTTCCACCACTAGCGTATGCTCCAATTAACATTGATTCCTTAAAAGCATCTTCAAAATCTCCTTCGTTATAGCCCATTGCCAGTCCATAACCGTAACGCATAAAATCAGTTGTTGCAGTACCAAAACCTGCCGCCGCTGAGAAAGCTCCCCATTCTTTTATTTTTGTAGGTATTGATTTGTAGTAAGGTAATCGAGCTTTAAAAACTGCTGAAGTAGCTAAAGTAGCTGCGATATCTCCTGCAACCGCAGGAGCTTCTCTTAAAACGAAATGAGCTAAATCTCCGCCTGTAACTCCGGGCTCATTAAAAGGAAAACGACCTTCTATTTCTCCCGTTTCAAGATTTCTTTCGTATCTAATAACTGGACCTTGCTGTCCCGGAGGTCTTCCCGGATACAAATGTTGTGCATTCGGTAAAGTATATCCAAACTCATCAACCTGTTCTTTTATACCTGTTGCAGCTTCCGCTATATTACGAATAGCACTTACAGGATCGGATCTAGGAATTGCAGCAGCTCTTGCACGTTCCCCTAACGGAGCACCTTCTTCGTAAGGAACTCCTGCTTTAGCTAATTCTATTTGTTCTCGATAAGCGTTTATAGCTCCGCTAGGAAAACTTGTACTAGGAACTGTGTATCCTTTTCCTTTATACGGATCTATACCGTACTGAGAAGGTCCATCTCGTAGAGCTTTATTGTATTCTTCTATGCGTCTTTCTATTTCATCTGGATCTGTTGGAATAGCTGCATCATAAAACGCAGGATGTTCCATAACTTGTTGAGGGACAGGAGGAGGCTCTAACGGAGCAGGGACAGTGTTTATCTTCCCTCTAAGATTTTCCATTTCAGCTATATAATTACTTCCTGTTCCTTTTAACCAATCTTGTGCATAACCTTTTAACTGTTCATCGTCCCAGTTAGCGTAGTACCAGAGGTGTTCTACTTCTTGAGGTCTATATATATCTCCTAATGTGAGATTAGGGTTTTTACCTCCATGCATATCCAGAGGTTCTTTAGAAAAAAGATCTAGTTGTTCTTGAGTTGCGAAAGAAGTGCTCATTATGGATTCGTCGATCGGTTTCTTAATCTTCCACCAGATGGAATTCGTGGTCCGGGAACTGTAGACTCTGTTGGCTCTGGTCCAAGGTCTCCGTAGATCGTACCAATAGTTTTTAACTGTTCATTCCAGCTCACTCCCGGAAGTGGGTTATCCGGTATAACATCACTACCGTATTTCTTTTGAGCCGCATAATAAAGTTGAACTAATTTTTGCCACTCTGCATCATTTCTATTTAGCCAAGTTGCGGCAATAGGTTTAATTCTATGTACTCCTGTTTCTTTATCGGTTCCCGCTATCCATTTAGGAGCCCAAGGAGTATTATCTCTATGAGCTTTTCTGTAATCGGATGCTATACTTCCTGATTCTAAAGTTTTCATTTTAATATCAGTTGATAATAACTGACGAGAAAGCCACCCTGTAAGCCCACGTATAGACCCTTTAGGATCGGCTAATCCGCCTGTATCTTTAAAGTTAGCACCTAGTATTTGTAGATGTAATGCTAAATCTTTATCTGATAACGTTCTACCTGTTTGTCCGTTTGCGGCGGCGGCAAGATAAGCTAATTGTATTAAAGCACTACGACTGTCTGCGCTATTTGCTAGGTTGCCAAAGGTAGACTCTAAATTTAAAGTCTTCTTTCTTCTTCTTTCAATACCATCTGCATCGTATTCATTTTCATAAAATATAAATTCATTTGTGCCCATGTCTGTAAACTTACCGCTTGCAGTTCCGTCTGCGGGATTAAACCATGTTAAAGTTCCGTCAGCACTTTCTTTTAATCTAGCTTCTGGTTTTACTTTTGAATTAACAACATTAACCAATGCTTTAATTTCCCCTGCCAATCTTATTGGAGCACCAGCAAGTGTATCAAATTCTGGATTTTCCAGTTTATTAGCTAGTAGAGTATTCATAAGAGGAACTACTGCAGTAAGTGAATTAGCTATTTCTTCGTATTTATTTCTTTCTGTTTCAAATGCTTCTGATGATGCTTTAGTGGTATTCCTAATTTTAGTTGGATCCACTGGACCTTGTCCTGCAACCCATTGAGGATGTTGATAATATTTTCCTATAGGTATTGCATTACCTTCTACATCTGTGTCTACTGCCTCACCTTTACTCATAATGTATAAACCACCGCTCGGTGACTCAACTACGCTTCTATTTTGTCCTGAACCATCATCGAGGTATGCAGTTTGAACATCTAATTTTTCTCCTGCCCGTGATTTCATGTACTCCCCGATCCATTTTCTTCTAGCATCGTCTGGAACTGTCCCTGTATTCAAAGCTGCATAAGATTTAACAAAAGCAGTTTGTTCTCTAGGATCGTCAAACTGTAATCCCGCTAAAAAACTTGCTCCTCGTTTTAAATTACGTTTAATTTTTGACTTGGGAGGAATAACTTTTGGTCCAAAAATTTGGTCTGCTAGGAATTCTACTCTTTCAGGATCCGTTAATTCTGCTCTGAGTTGATCTCTAGTAAAACCTCCTTCGTCGTCTAGGTAATCTTCTATATCTAAATAATCAGGAGGCGGGGCGGAGGGAGCTAAAGTTGCCTTAGTATCCGGTCCCCCATACTTATCAAAAAGGAAATCGATTCCATAGTCTAAAGCAAAGGGAGCAAGTCCTGCTAATGGGTTTGTTTCTGATCCTCCTCCACCTCTTGCTGTAGGGAATCTTATTTGAGCTGGAGACATCTGTACGGGAGTTATCCCCGATGGTTGACCTTTACCTCCGCCAAAGGTTGGAAAAGGAAGTGCTGCTATACCGTTAGCCATTTCCTAAACTCGATTCCGAAGGTTAACTGGACCTAATGTGGTTCTTTGTGACGCTCCTCCCGCTCTAGGTAATGTTGGGGCTCCTCCTCCACCACCACCGTATTGAGGGATGCCTCCTTGATTAGGGGAGTATTCAGGAGTTGAGGTCGGAGGATTTTTGCCTGCGAAACCATAACCACCTGCCATTGGTCCAAGAGCCGCTGTCAATGAACCTACGTTTTGTAGAGTTTGCATCGGTAGGTTGTATTGTCCTGTAAAGTTCTGGTAAGCTAAATCCATAAGAGATTGATTTCTACCTCTACCTAGTCCACCCATACCCAACATAGTATTAATATCTGTTCCTTGCAACCCTTGTAAAGTAGGAGCCATGCCGCCAATACCTTGTCCGTATCCTGCTAAACCTGTTCCTAAATTCATACCTAATTGACCATATCCTTGTCCTAATTGTGATTGAAGCCCCGCAAGTCCTGCTTGTCTAGCTTGTTGATCAGCAAAAGATTGGTACGCGGCATCTCTTGCTCCTGTATAACCTTTATCACGAATACCGCCTACTGCTTCAGCTGCTCCTCTGCCTACTTGTCTAGCTAAATCTTCTTGATTTATTCTTGCACGAGCACCCCCAAACGCATTGTTTTGTAATGCTTGATCTCTTAGAGCCATATCGCCTTTGGCTAAACCTTCACGGACATCGGTTAAAGTTTGTTGTACTACGTCTTCTTCAAAAGGATTATAAAACTGTTGTGCCATATATGGATTGAACATAGCTGTAGAACCAAGACCAGAGAGTTCGGCTCTACCTAAAGCTCCGGCTCCGGCTCGAGTTCCCGCTCTAGATACATCTGCAGCTTCGCCTAAAAGTCCCGCTTGTGCGCCTAAATAAGGACGATAACTGCCGATAGCTTGATCAGCCATCTGCATAGCGTATCGTTCTCTAGGATCAAAGTCCGCTACCCGTTGTCCTGTATACGTGAATGGACTGGAATCAGGTCGACCTAAATTTTGAAATTGTTGATTTAAAAATGTTTGTGCGTAAGGGAATATTCCTTTTTGTAAAAAATCTCCTACATATGGAGCAGGTGCCTGTGTTGCATATTCCCAATCTTCTCTAGTTGCCATATCTTCTATTTCCCATATTATTAAAAGCAGTTAATCGGGCTATGCCTTTATTGTGATTACCACTCCCCGCTTGATCAACAGCGGCTTTAGAGAGCATAAACTCACCATTACTCGCCATGACAGGTATTAAATCATCTTTTGGACCTCCCGGACCGCGCATCGCGCCCCCGTGAGGCATAAACATTGGTCTATTTAAAACTCCGCCATCAGCAAACGAACCGCCGATAGGTTTTATATTTATTTTTCGTTTAGCTGCACCCAATACTTTAGGAGCAACTGTTCTGGCTACAGGTCCAAGTCCTGTTGCTTTTAAAGCTATACTAGTCCCTATATCTGTTAAAGTTTTATTTATTGATTCTTTAGTCTCTGGGTCTAAATTATTATACCACTCAGCCATATGAGAAGGCATATTTTCTACAGCAGTCATTATATGAGAAGGAATATTTTCTACAGTAGTCATTAGTTTTCCAAGACGATCCATTTCAGGCATGGCTCGAGAGTCAAGAACAGGAGTAGGTATATCTGGAGTAATAGCTACATTCGGTATTTTTATACTACCGCCATTATCTCTTTTAAGATAACCACCGATAGCCGCACTCATAACACCTTGTTGATTTACCCCTGCTTGATTAAGCAAAGCCATTAATTCTTCTTCATTCATATCAGGTGTTTGATCAGCAGGATTTTGATATTCGAATTCTGTAATACCTAAATCTTCGGTACTATTACCAACAGGAACATATTCCATTTCTGCTCCCGCTTGTGTCCCCGCTTGTGTCCCAGTACCTATTTGAGCTTTATTTAAGCCCAGTTTATCTTTAACCGCTTCTCCTGCAACGTTAGCACCAACGGTAGCTACAGCTGTTTTAACTGCTTCATTAGCCGCAAGAGCTTTAGCTCCAGTCCATAGGGCAGATAAAGCAGCAGTAATTGCAGAGATCATCTTTTTAATGACCTTTTATATATTGAGTTATGCATCTTCTCTCCAGCGTGTATGAACGATTAACAGGTTAAGAGCTATTCCTGTAAGCTGCAGCGAAAAAACTGAATTTTGATTATATATCATAAACTACCTGTTTTTAAAGGTTTTTGTATAAAATTCTTAATATTGATTCACCGTGATGGTTTTATTACAGCTACCAGTGCAATCTAAAGTTACTGTGTAGTTCTGATTAGTCGCCCCTGACTGCGTTGCATTGACCGTGTAACTGCCTTGTTTTACCAGTATATTACCTACGTGAGCCCCATTCCCACTTTGCGTTAGGTTAACTGTGTTGTTATCAGATGCATTGTTTCTGAACTCAATATCTCCGTCTTTTGCGCCACTGCCTGATTGAGTAATAGTTGCATCATTATTATTACAGTTTCCGCAAGATTTTATATACGCATTGTGATTACCTGTACCTGATTGCGTAATAACCCAAGTCGAATCATCTCCGAAGGCATACATCTTAGCGTAAAAATCATCTCCTGTTTGCGTAATAGTGTAAATGTTATCATCTCCGCCCATATATATTTCAGCATAGGAATCGTTACCGTTTTGCGTAACAGTAGCTACATTGTGATCATGATCTACATCAATATATCCCGTATTATCGTTGCCTGTTTGCGTAATTGTGTATTGATTATGTGAATGGTTAGTATATTGAGAATACGCTTTTGCTAAGTTATCCGTTCCGTCTTGGTCTATGTTAATAGTTGCGTTAGAACAAGTGTGAGTAGTGTAAGTTCCTCCGGATAGCCCACACCACACCCTAGTAGTGTTGCTAGAACCAATTTGATCTATGCTGATAGTGGTATCAGAGCCTTTAGTTTGTATCTCGATGCTGTTGTTTCCGGCTACCGCGTGTGGTAATTGCCAAATCAACCACAACAGGATGAGGTAACTAATTAGACTGATTAATATATATCGCACTTTCACCTCCACCATTTATCGTTGCTTCTATTTCTTTTCCAGCACTAAGTATTGATATGTTATACGCACCTTCCTTATCTAGTTGTAAATCAATGGTATTTTCTACTTGCCTTACGATATTTAGAATTTGTCCCTCTACAAAAGTATACGTTTGATTATTCTGGTCAAAACCTGCTCGTAACCCTTCGATTTCAACCCCGTCTAGGACACTAACTTGAGTCTTTCTTGAGCCTGATTCCTCTATAATATCTAATAAATCAGTTAAAAAGTCCACGTTTAACAGGTCTATATCAAGTCTGCTAATGTCATCTAACTCATTCTCATCTAACTCATTCTCATCTAATTCTGTTTCTTCTAGTAAATCTATATCCAATACATTAGAAGCAGTAGCGTTCTGATCTTCTACTGCCTTTTCTATTTCATCAGGAGGGTCAACAATCAGTAAATTGTCAATAAAATCAAGGGTTAAGTTCTGTAACACAACAGGTTTGGTAGGTGTTGTTTCGGCTACGCTGACCATTGTTGCCTGAAATGGTTCAGATAACACTACCGTTCCTGCAAGCGTATTAACGGTTATTTCTCCAGAAGAAGTGCCGTCTGCATTAGGCAATAAAATGATTAAACTGCGACCGATCTCGTCGCTTGTGATTGTAAAGTCAGTTCCACGAATTCCCACAGTGGCTGCGTGAGTCTTGATCCTTATGTTCTCTTTACGAATCTTTTTAAGTTTTCCTGTAACAAATCTACCAGTACCTTTAATGAAACTAAGTGCCAGTTCCGATTTATCAGGATCAGGATCGAATACGAATTTATCAATAATAACCTTAGAATGTTCAGTAAGCCGAATGACAGAATCATCAATAAACTGAATAGCGATACGACCATTCCCAGTACGCACATCATCATTACTGAAAATATCGAGAGCAAGCTCCGCGAGTAGTTTATCTGATTGATTTTGTCGTATAATTTCTCCATTACCTCTCAGCTCTGAGATAGCTCCTATATCCGCCAAAGCGATAACAGGTAGAAAAATTAACAACCAGAGGCGCATTGATCTATGTCAATAGTACCACTTGATGTTGTTGCTATAATGCTTAATATATCTGCCGTGCTCCCGCCCGTATTTGTTTGATCAACATCAATATTATTGGTGTTGCCTGTAATCGTGCCCGTGATTGAATGGTTAGCGTTTCCTGTTTGTGTTGTATCTATATCGTTAGAATTACCACTAACCGTCCAGTTGTTTACACATCCTACTACATCGCAGCTAACATTTAAATTATTAGATGTTCCTGTCACTGCGAAATCTTGATTACCACCTGTCGCAGTAGCTGCTGCCCCTTGTGTAAAGGTTAGCACGTTACTGTCACCTGTAGCCGCATAATCAAAATCAGTTGAATCAATATCTCCTGTACCACCGCCTGTGATAGTCGTAGTATTGGTATCTCCTGTAGTATTAACTGTGAAAGATGTACTGTCCCCTTGCGCTACAGTTGCCGCTAAGATATTAGTATCACCTACTTGGTCAACATCAACTGTCATAGAAGTACCAGCAAACGTGGCTCTTGTTTGTGATGTACCGACCTTATTTGAATTCCCAATCTGATCTATGTTCATGGTGAGACCAGTTCCGCTTTGTGTGATGTATATAAGGTTATTATCTCCATAAGAAACACCCGCCGCTAGTGCAAATGCGAATAAGACAGTTATCCATACACCAAAATTAAAAAACTTATTCATAGTATTCCCCAAAATTATTCTTCTTGTTTAAACTCCCACATATCTAATTCAACTCCTTGTATAATTAATGCATAAACTGCTGTTTCTATAGCCGATTTTACTGCATAGCCAACAGTTTCATTCTCAGTTAGTCCAGACTCTATTTCCACCAACTCTGTCCCTGCCTCATAGAACTTAAATACATCTGAACCTGCAGCGGCTGAAAATATAGTTTTACTAGCCGATACATTGAGTAGTATCTCTCCAGTTTGCACCAAAACGGCTCTTAAAGAAACTGTAACGCGGTCTCTCCTGTATCTATTATTGATACCTATCCCAAGATAACGAGCCCCAATCCCTCCTGTCATATAGTTTGTGTCGTATGAGATAATTCCACCTTCCATTATTAACCCAGAAAAAAGTAAGGGTAATAATTTATTTGCACCTTCACCATCATAACTGTTGCGCGTAGAAACTATTAATTGTCTTTCTCTAGTTAGATGATCTAATCCAATACGTTCTACAACCGTGAACCACGTTCCTTTACCCGCATACCGCAGTGCTTCTATTAAGTATAAGTCTGCACCTTGAGTTACGGCTGTAGAGAATAACGCCATATTATCGGCATTTTTACGTTGTCCGGTTAGGTCAGGATAATTATAAACAGAAACAACAGCTTTTCTTTTAGGAGGGGCTAAATCCACCAAAGACTGTAATGAAGGTCTTTCTATAATTGGACCTTCTTTTTTGCCTATAACAGCAACAGGAGCACAACCATAAAGGAATAATATTAATATTAAGGCTCGCATTCATCTGATGAACAAATGCCAAAAGAACCTACTGGTATTCTGACTTCTGTCGTAACTCCGTCTTGGTCTATAATCGTTAAAACAATCTCTGTTCCGGTATTAACAAAAGTAATAACGTTGCCTTCTAGTACGACACTTCCACCTGTGCCTCCTTCTTCACTATTAAATAAGGATTCGGCGAGGTCTTGGGATAATCTTGAATAGATGCGTGATTCAAGATTGCGTACAAATTTAGCCAATGTGGTGTTGTCTGCGTCACGTTGTGCTTCTTCGTAAGCAGATTCTATATCTTCAACGATTTTTTGCTTCCTTGAGGACTCTTGTTCATCGATCGTTAGATAGTGTGCAGAAGTCCCCATACCATTAAAAGAAGGACTTTTGAACTTAAAAACTAAATTATCAGCTTTTATAGCTGTAGAAAAAATTGATAATAAGATCAACCACCCTATCATTAATAACTCTCTATCTCTTTTTAACTTCATTTTCATCTACCAGTTTATTTTCTTCTTTTAATTCAAGTACGGTATTAACTTTCTGCTGTAATCTTATCATATCTTGATCTAATAAACGTAACTGATCTGTAAGTCTTATAATAGTTATTTTCATTTCTTGTACAGCCGGATCAATCTTGTTTGTTATTGTTTGCCACACGAAATACACAAAATAACCCAGTCCCACTACCATAACCACAGGAAAACCAAAATCCGATACTACCTGCACTATATCCATTATTTAAACTTCTTTTGTATATATTTAATCCCCGCATAAATAGATAAACCATAGATAGCAAATAAACTAAGAGATCCAAAAACAATAAAATAATCAGATGGATACAGGTATATTAGACCAAATATGCCATCTACTGCGGCTTCTACATCACCTACTGGCGGCAAATTAATCTCGTCTTGCATCTATCTTTCCATCTTCAACAAAGTTTTCTGCCCTAGCTATGCGTTCTAGATCAGGAGATAAGTTTAAAGCACTAGAAACGCTAGTATCAATGCGTATCATATCATTATTCATGGTTGCCGCTCGAGTAATGAGCATTTTAGATATCGCTTGAACAGTTTGTATTTCTCCTACAAGACCATCCATCAGCTGTTTCATAACAAGGAAAATAAAATAAGCCATAGTTAACCCTCCCGCTACAGGGAGCCCAAGCTCAGCTATTAGTGTAAAACCCTTTTCCATTGATCTGCGTTCTCATCGGTAACTACTACGTCAAGAATTCCTACAACGTCGCAACCATAGTGTTTTGCCTTAGTCTCAGCATCATCAAAACTTGAGGCAACCACTGTTGGACCTTCATAAGTTTTCTCTCCTATTTTGAATTCTGTGATGTATACCCTCATTGTTATTCTTCGCCTTTAAAGTTCTTACTAGAACTTGCACTACCTGCATATAACCCAAACCAAGCAGCACCTGCACCAACAATAATAGAAATTAAACCAGATTGTTCTAAACTAGGTTCAGGTAAATCCATAAACCACATAACTGAATAATAAAGTAAAAATATATAAACACTTAAAAACATACGAGGAAATATGCGCCATGCATCTACAGCTTTAGCTAGATGAATCCATTTTTGATATGGGTTAATGCCTCTTTCAACATGAGTAGTTCCTACTTCTACCTCTAACTCAATTTTCTTTTTAATGTTTTCTTCCATATCACTTCCCTACGGTTGATGGATCAAATTTACCTAACTCGATTAATTTTTCCCTATTTACTAGATGTTCAGATTCTATGTCGTCTTTAGATTGACCGAAATAAGCTACAGCCAGATGGTTTTCTATCATAGCTTGATTTATATCTACTTCATCTACTATCACAGAAGCCAGCACTCTGCCAAATTTTCCTCTGGAATCGGATAATTTTGTTCGTAATACTACTATTTTACCATTATCTACCGCTTCTTTTAGAAACGCAGAGGCGAGTTTACCTCTAACCTTTTCGTCTTTATCTCTAGTACGAGATTCAGGAGTATCTATTCCATATAAACGTACTCTAGAGCTGTATTTAACATCAAACCCTAAATCAATTAAAGCATCTATAGTATCTCCATCTACCACTCTCGTTACTTTACATTTATATTCATACATCTTCGTTTCCTTTTAGTATTCTATCTCTTAGTCTAGTTGCTCTTGGACCAACTTGAGTAGCCCATTTACTGTCCATCATCTCAACTGCTGCGGTTTCAAAGTCATGTTCTTGCAGGGCTGCTAAAAATTTCTTAAAATTCAGTAATCTGTTTATGCCTAAATTAAACGCCATGTTAGCTAAAACTCTTTGATGGTCTTCGCATAGCCCCACCCACCAAGAGATATTTCTGTCTAAGTCGGTCAAAACACCTTCAATATCATCGCCGAAACATTCTTCTATCCTTTCTTGAGAAATAGAATAATCGACAGGAAGCCCGTATTCTGGATCATCTTTAGTTATCAAATGACCTATTCCAAGTGTAGGGTAGCCAAGATGATCTAAATATATTTTATCAATACATCCTTCGTCTATTGTAAGTTCTTTTCTTAATTTTTCTATATTCATAAGATCGGAACCTCCATAGCTCCGTTAGTTGAAACTGTTAATTTACCTAAACCTGATGTGCCTTGTACTCCTCTTTCTGTTCCTGTGTATATATCAACCCACTGTTTTCCATTCCAAAGTTGTATCTGACTTGTAGTTAAATTCCAAATAATATCGCCATTTTGAAATTGGTTTTCGTTTCTTTGAGTTTCATTTACAGAGTTAGTTGAGTCAACATCAACCTTACCTAAACTAAGCTCTAATACCCTGACCAAACGATTAAATGTTTCAGTAGAAAGTTCTCCAGAAGCAAAGGGGAGTTTAGTTTCTAGTATTTTTGCCATTACCGTCTACCGCTTGGAATTAAGTCCATACGAGTTGCACCTACCCTAAACCCAACACCTGTTCTACTTGATGTTGATCCATCATCATCTGACTCTATTCGTAAAACAGCTTGTCTGGCTCTAACTCTTGTGTCTATACGAGTGGTGGTGGAGGTGCAAGTATTTGTTGCTGAAGTGGTTAAACTCTCTCCGGGATAGTTCCTTGTTTTCACAACAAAATTAATAGTTTGCCCTGTTCCACCATCTCCGGTGAATTTAACGTCAGGAATAATTCTTCTAATAAGTTGATATTGTTCTCCTTCGTCTAGATCAAAATCACTAGACTCTATATAAACATTATCCATAGGAGAACCATCAGCATTATTACCTGTTTCTTGATTATAGAGATATCCAACATCAGAAGTTGTGTAAGTAGCTAAAGGATTATCAAAAACACCTTCATCTTCCCAAGCTGTTCTAGTTAATTCTCCAATAGACCAAAAACCTTCTTCGTAGTTATATACGACATATTTATCAGGAACAGAAGAACCTTCGGAACAATAAAACCACCCTACTTCATCGAATTGTTTATTCAGAAACCCAAAAACTTGGTATGCTTGTGATGTATTTAAATCACTAATTATATGATATAGTACGCTACAAGGTAAAATTGTGACATTTCCAGTATAAGAATAAAAACCTTTTTTATCCATCCAAAACACACCTTTCGGGGTATTAACTGCTGCATTAGGACCTATTAATCCTACACCTTCATTAACTAAATTAACTCCAAATGTGAAAGGCTGTCCTATAAAAGACATAGAATACATAGAAGTATCTGTCCAAACCAATGTTTCTTGTCTTGCTCTTACAGCTCCAATAATACTGGTTCCTGCAGATAGTCTAAAAGATCCTGATGTATTAGTCGATTTAGGCTCCCATTCTGCTGCGTTTTCTTGATCAGACCAAGCAATAAACATAGGGTCTATCGCTCCTGTCCTAGAACTTCCTGATATAGGATCCGCTCCAAAACAAATAATATGCCTATCTATATCACTTACTAGCGTAAATAACGCTTTTGTAGGGGTAAGGTTAGCCCCACTTAAAGAACTTAACGCTACGGCTCTTGTAGAGAGTCCAGAAGACTCATCCCAATAATAGATACCACCTGCCCTAACATTTATAACCAAATCTTCTCCGAAGTTATCATGAGACCATAATCTTAGTTGATTAGTATCGCTTAAACCACTTACACTTCCCCATGTGCCTGCTCCCCACGTGCCTGCTCCCCAACCAGAAGAAGCTACATAAGTATCTAGTCCTACATTAATCTGATAGCTTCCATCAACACCAGCACCGCCATTTCCACTATCTGATGCATTGGCAGTCACTTCATCTCCATCTGTATCTTTGGCTGTAAACGTGTAAGTATTTGTACTAGGAACAGTAGCTATTTGATATTCTTGGTTTAGAACATTTGCAGTTATAAGTCCTCCCAAACTAACAGCACCACTAAGAGTTACAAAATCACCAATTACTGCGCCATGTGAAGAATCTGTAGCTGTTATTGTTGAGGAACCGTTCGTTGCGGCAAAGGTAATACTATTAGTAGACGTCTTCCTTATAGGTGTTATGTCATTAAACGCATCTCCTTGTTGTATGTAATACTTCCACGTTGTACCTACCCCTAAGTACCGTGTTATTTCTAAATCTACCCAAGCGTGTAATGCTCTACAAGTAGATTTAAATGTATTAAGGGTGTTTTTTTCCCAACCGCCTATCTTTTCAGGAAAACCTTTACGAAAACGAACTAAATTAGAATCAAACCAACCGCCTTCGTTAGAATAGTCAGTTCCTTCTTTATTAATTCCGGGTTTGAATATAAATTTTTGTAAAGGCATCTTGCATTATTCTTTAAAACGCTTTCTTACTTTACCTACGTTAAGTGCGCAAATATCTACAACTGATTGTAATTTACCAAAAATTTTCTTAACAAAGGCATCGTCCTTTGTTGTTTTTGTGATTGGGGACAGTGCTGAAAGCAATGATGCAATAGCAATCACCCAAACGATTATATTTAAAATTGTCCAAAACATATTAATCTCCTTTAAAAAAGTTGATCTTTTAAAATACTGCCTATTGTTAGCAATAATGTAACTAATGTTGTAACAATAAACACTTCTATTCTTTTAACACGATTAAGTATCTCTAACCACCGCGCTGTGGAAACAGCTTGGTGTTTTGCTAAATCGGTTGCCACTTGGTGTAAAGTTATTCTTGCCATTATGCTGCTTCCTCAACAATATCCCAACAGTTGAGATTAGCAGCGACTGTTCTTCTTTCGCCTTTACCCTGAAATGGGTAAACCATGTGTTGTAACCAACTTGGGAATAAATAGAGCTTTCCTACTTGTGGTTGTATTACAAAGCTCTGTGGAGGCTTTAAAATATCTACGTCTGTAACGTGGTTTTGTCCGTAGCTAAAAGCTAAGTAGCCGTCACAATCTCCACTAGCGTTGTATAGATTATATTCAGATGT
>TARA_R100001594_G_scaffold1296_2_pt1 | contig 39020 bp, 52 predicted proteins | sample TARA_R100001594 | Tara Oceans TARA_R100001594 (sample SAMEA2622752) | marine metagenome | biome: marine biome (ENVO:00000447); feature: marine epipelagic mixed layer (ENVO:xxxxxxxxx); material: "saline water (ENVO:00002010), including plankton (ENVO:xxxxxxxx)" | depth 150 m | reverse complement strand
AGCGACCCAGTACCTGACGAAGCATTTAGCGTACCTAGTTAAAGATGGCTGAAGTTACAGTGCATAACATGCCTAGTGTGTATGTTATGGAGACCCAAATGCCTATGGACATGGTTAGTGATTTGAATGACTATCTTGATGAATACGTTAAGGATAAAAATAAAAAGTCATTAGCTGATACATTAGTGGGGCAAATAGCGCAAGGTGAACAATTACTTATGGACAATGATGATCCTAGAGTAAAAGAATATACAAACTTTATTTGTGGGTTAGGCGCAGATTATATTAATTTCTTTGCTCAAAATACGGGAGCTAAACTTAAAAGTCCTAAAGCTGTGGCGGTTGATGAAACTTGGTCAGTGCATAGTTATGAGGGTGATTACAACCCGATACATGATCACGGCACTAAAACCGTAATGGGTATATCTACGACTGGTTGGACAAAAGTTCCACAACAAATACTAGATCAACCTGTTGCGGGATCCCCTGAGTATTCTTTATATAACACATCTGGTGATTGCGATGGTTATATAGCATTTCAGTACGGTAGAAATGAGTTGATGAATCAAGAAAGACTAAGACCTCCGCAGTCTTTTGTTATTCAACCAGAAGTAGGAAAGTTGTTAGTTTTCCCTTCGTGGTTGCAACATATGGTATATCCATTTAAGGGAGAAGGCGAAAGAAGAACAGTCGCTTCCAATCTTAATTGTTGGGATATGACCGAACAAGAACTAACAACAAACGAGGAAGAATAATGGAAGCAATTTCAAATATTATTGGCTTAATAACTTTAATAGTAACAGTATCATCTATTGTTGCGGCTATTACGCCAACTCCTAAAGATGATGTGTGGATTGGTAAGTTGTATAAGCTTATTGATCTTTTTGCATTGAATATTGGTAAAGCTAAAAATAAAGCAGGCGATAAATAGATGTCTTCAGTTTCCACCAACGAAGTTAAAGCAGACCTATCTAAGCACGAAGCTGTGTGTGCTGAGCGTTGGTTAGAAATTCTACACAGAGTTCAGCGTTTAGAACGCTTTGTAATCGGAACCCTATTAGCGGTTATTGGTGGGATGGGGGGCATATTATCTCAAATGCTTTTGTAGGAGCGTAAAATGCCCTTACAAAAAATTTTATTTAGACCAGGAATTAATAGAGAGGGGACTGATTACTCTAATGAAGGGGGTTGGTTTAACTCTAATTTAATTCGATTCCGCAAAGGACTCCCTGAAAAAATTGGAGGGTGGGTTAAAAATACTACAAATACGTTTAAATCCACCTCAAGAGCTTTGCATGCTTGGGTTTCTTTAGCGGGAACTAAGTTTTTAGGAATAGGGACTACTTGGAAATACTATATAAAAGAGGGAGCAAATTTTTATGATATAACTCCTTTAAGGACAACAACATCTGCGGGAGACGTTACATTTTCTGCTACTAATGGAGATGCAACAATAACTGTTACAGATTCAAGTCACGGAGCAGTTCAAAATGATTTTGTTACTTTCAGCGGTGCTGCTACTTTAGGTGGAAATATCACAGCCAATGTTCTTAATCAAGAATATCAAATAGCAACTGTTGTTAATGTAAACAGCTACACTATCGAAGCAAAAGATACTTCTGGAGCTACTGTTACAGCAAACGCTAGCGACAGCGGTAACGGAGGTTCTTCAGTTGTAGGCGCTTATCAGATCAATGTGGGGTTAGATGTTTATGTTCCTTCTACAGGTTGGGGTATTGGAACATGGGGCGCAGGAGGTTTTGGTTCTGCGGGTACTTTGGGATTAACTAATCAATTAAGATTGTGGAGCCAAGATAATTTTGGAGAGGATTTAATAATAAATCCCAGAGCAGGAGGAATTTATTATTGGGAAACTAGCACTAAAACATTAGGAACAGATAGAGCAGTAGCTTTAAGTGATTTAAGTGGTGCGAATTTAGCCCCTACCGTAGCATTACAAACTTTAGTTAGTGATGTAGATAGACACGTAATTTGTCTTGGAGCAGATCCTATTTCAGGAACATCTAGGACAGGAAGTGTTGATCCTCTAAATATAGCTTGGTGCGACCAGGAAAATATAACGGAGTGGGAGCCAAAATCGACAAATACCGCAGGTTCTTTTAAACTGTCGGCAGGGTCTTCTATTATAGGTGCGACTAGGGCAAGACAAGAAACTTTAGTTTGGACAGATACTTCATTATATTCAATGACTTTTGTTGGACAGCCGTTTACGTTTAGTGTAAATTTAGTTAATGAAGGTGTGGGATTAGTTGGACCCAACGCCATGATTAATACTCCTAAAGGAGTTTTTTGGATGGACAAAAAAGGATTTTACTCCTATACAGGAGCTATACAACAACTTCCCTGCACAGTAGACTCTCATGTGTTTGATGATATTAACGACACACAAACACACCAAATTTTTGGTTTTGTTAATAAAGCCTTTAATGAAGTGGGTTGGTTTTATTGTTCTGATGGAGAAACGGTAATTGATAGATATGTTGTGTACAATTACGAAGAAAATGTTTGGACAATAGGGCAGCTTACAAGAACCTCATGGATAGATGAGGGAATTTTTAGTGTGCCTATGGGAACGTATTCAAGCTCTGACACGGGCTATCTATACGACCATGAAACAGGAGACGATGATGATGGATCTGCTATGACGAATGTGTTTATAGAGTCTAGTGATTTTGATTTAGGTGATGGTGAGGACTTTTCATTCATTAGTAAAATTATTCCCGATATAAAATTTACAGGAACCGCAAGTACAGGAAGTGATGGGCAGACTGCTGAAGTTGTCTTAAAACGAAGAAATTATCCTGGAGAAAGTTTAACTACTGCATTAACAGGTTCTTGCACTTCAGTAACTACTAAAATAGATACAAGAGTACGTGGACGACAAGCAGTATTACGCATACAATCTAACGATGATGATACCAATGTAACAGGTATGAGTTTCAGAGTAGGTGCGATGAGACTAGCTATTCAACCTGATGGAAGACGTTAATGGGTAAGTTATTAGAAACTAAGCTTCCTACTGCAATAGGAGAGATTTCACCAGAAACATTTAACCGTTTAGTAAGGGTTTTAGAGTTAAGTTTAAACACAGTAGATGTAAACGCTACTTTAAATGTTAATGAAACTCAACGAAACGAAAATAAATTTCAAACAGGAGATTTTATTTGGAATCTTTCTACTAGCCAATTACAGTTGTGGAATGGTAAACAATGGATTGATATATACACAGGAACCGAAAGAGGGGTTGAGGGGGTAAGTGCGCTAGGTACTCTAAGCGTATCTACAAACGGAGCGACAACAATAAGCCTATGATAAATATAGATAAATTAAGAGAAGAACTAACTTTTGACGAGGGATGTCTCTACGAGATTTACGAAGATCATTTAGGCTATGCTACTTTTGGAATTGGTCATTTAGTTTTAGATAGTGATGCCGAATTTGGAAAAGAAATAGGAACACCTGTTTCTGAAGAAAGAGTAATAGAGTGTTTCGAACAGGATATAGAAAATGTTTTTAACGATTTAGATAGAAATATTTCTTGGTGGAGAGATTTATCAGAAGACTTACAACGAGTTGTTGCTAATATGTGTTTTAATCTAGGCATCAACAGATTATTAAAATTTAAAAAGTTTTTAATTGCTTTAGAAAATAAGGACTGGGAAAAATCGGCTATTGAAATGATGGATTCAAAATGGGCGGAACAGGTTGGAGACAGGGCAGTTAGACTAAGAGACAGGGTCTTACAAGGAGATTAATGTGCCAGTACGAAAAGTTAAAGGCGGATATAAATGGGGTAAGTCAGGAAAGACTTACAAATCAAAAACAAAAGCTAAGAAGCAAGGACGAGCTATTTACGCTTCTGGGTATAAGAAAAAGAAAAAATAATGTATGAATATAGTTGCAAAGTTGAAAGAGTCGTTGATGGAGATACTATCGATGTTGTGCTTGATCTTGGGTTTGATATTCTTTATAAGTCTCGCGTTCGTTTATATGGTATTGATACTCCCGAGTCACGCACTCGTAACTTGGATGAGAAGGCTAGAGGAAAAATGGCAGGGGCTTTCTTAAAAGAAGCGATAGACAAAGGTAAAAAAGTAATAATACAAACTAAACTAAAAGACTCCAGAGGTAAGTTTGGACGAGTATTAGGAAACGTTATTGTTGATGAAGTAAATATTAATCAAAGCATGATAGAAAATTTCTTAGCTGTAGCGTATTTTGGACAATCTAAAGCTGAAGTGGAGGCGGAACATCTTGTTAATAGGGAAAAGCTTATAGAGCTTGGTAAATTTGACACAGAAACAATAGGAAAATAATGACTCAAATGGAAATTTTTATTGGTATTATATTTACTCTTTTTATGGGGGTATTTGCATTTTACTCCTGCGTCATATTAGAAGAACAAAAGACAGGTAAGAGAATTATTCTGCCTTGGGAGAAAAAATAATGGATGAAATAGAAATAGCATTAAATATCATGAACGGTATTGGACACACTTGCGGTTTTGGTGAAATACCTCTTTTAGAGGAAAAAATATGGAGGGTTATAAATGACTGATAAACAGATAATAGACACTGGTAAGAACGAGGTTGAAATGGACCTTGATAAATATACCGATCTTGTTCTTAAATTAGACGAAGCGCAGGATAAGATAAAAGAAATGCAGAAGTTGCAAAAAGAATTAAAAATAGCCACTAATGCCGCCCAACCCAAAGAAAAGTTTACGTTTGGTGCCTTGTTTAGAGATGAAAACGATATTAATGAAAAAGCAATAATAGGGTTTGTCTCCTTCTTTTTAATGACGGTTTTTGGAGTTTGTGATTTAATTACCGCCTTTATGGGGCAAGACTTACTTATCTCCGATACAATTTACACTTCTTTTGTTGTGGTTACTTTAGGAGCTTTTGGAATATCAGAAGCAGGGAAAGCGTTTAGTAAATGATAAAAATTTTTATAACGCAGTTTACAGTAGGAAACATAACACATTCAGGACCTGTGATTGAAGCAGAAAGCTTCGAACAGGCTGAAGAAGAAGCAGCGCTTTTTGGCGGGACCGTTGTAGGAATACTGGAATCCGTTATACTAGAAGACGGTGAAGAAGAATGGAAGAGAGTTTTGCATTAATAGCTGAGTTAGGTTTACCTGTTGCAGGGGGGCTAATTATGGCTTATTTCATTTTTCTTATCATGAAACAACTAATGAATGGATTAGTTGATGATATTAAAGAAGTAGAGGGTATTTCTAAAATGCTTATAACTAGAGCGTCTATAATGAATAATGATATTATCCGCATAGATACAAGTGTTTCTAGCGCACTAAACTTACCTCCTGATTTATCCAGGATAGCTAGAGCAGAAAATTTTGTAGAAGACGGGAAAATAGATGCTAGGAGAGATTAATGGATATAGTCCAATTAGTCTCGGAGTTTGGTTTTCCTGTGGTAATGGTAGTTGGACTTGGTTATTTCGTTTATTTTGTATGGCAAACCGTAACGAACAAAATAGACCCTGCAGTAGAGCAAATGAAAATCACTATTATACGGCTAACCGATCAATTAAGACTTTTAGATCAGGACATGATACGACTACAGGAGAAGGTAAATACTGTACTTGAGTTAAAGGAAGAAGAAAATGAGCAAGAACAAAAGAACAGAAAAGAATGAAGGAAGTCTAGGACTTTTTTTCTCGTCTATTGCTTTATGTACAATATTTTATTTAATGTTGTTCTTTTATGTAGGAATTCTACCTGCTGATGAAATAGTTCATGAATTTAAAAGCCCTTCTTTTAATGGGGTGGCAACGTCTTCACATTACTTAACTATTGACGAACAAGAAAAAACTAGGCGAGATGAAGAAGCTCAAAAAGTTGAAGACGCACTAAAAGAAGCAGAAAGAGAAGCAGAAAACACCACACTAGCTAAATTTTTAAGAAATTTAGAAAGTAGAATCTATAGTCAATTATCAAGAGATATTGCTGAGAGTTTATTTGATTCTGAAAAAGGAGGAACGGGGGGCAGTATAGAGTTAGAGGGAAGCACCATAACTTTTGTAAACGATGGAATTAATATTACGTTAACAGTAACAGACGCTGATGGCAATGTTACTACTATAATTATCCCAGTGGGGATATTTGGAATATGTTCAGAAGACTGTGGCATATAGTAGCTGTTCTCTTACTTCCTTTGTTTCAAGGTTGTGCAAGTTTTGCTCCTGATATAAACGATACAGGGTGCGCAAGTTTCATAGAGTGTATAGAAAAGGCAAAGATAGTAAGACCCACTCACGAAAAATTAGTTAATCTTCCATACCCTAATCAAAAAGCTGTTGTAGCTATATATAATTTTAATGATCTAACAGGGCAACGTAAAAGTTCACAGAAGATGGCTTTATTTAGTACAGCAGTTACTCAAGGAGCAGATAATTATCTAATAGACGCATTAAGAAGCGCAGGAAACGGTAATTGGTTCGTGGTTGTAGAAAGAAAAGGCTTAGACGCATTAACAAGAGAAAGACAACTTATAAAACAAACAAGACAAACCTATAACGGAGAGAGTGGGAATACGTTAAAGCCCCTTCTTTTTGCAGGAATTCTTATAGAAGGTGGCATAGTGCAATATGATACCAATATAGAAACAGGGGGAAATGGAGCTAGATACTTAGGGATTGGGTCTAGTGGGCAATACCGTAGAGATGAGATAACTGTTTCTTTGCGTGCTATATTAGTACAAACAGGTGAAGTTATGGTAAACTGTACGGTAAGTAAAACTGTTTTGAGCGCAGGGATAAGTAGAGACGTGTTTCGTTTTATAGAAATGGGCACCGAACTTGTTGAACTTGAGACTGGGTATACTGAAAATGAAGCAGTAGGTTACGCAACTCGAGCAGCGATTGAAGAAGCAGTTTATACTTTAATTATAAAAGGCTTGGAGAAAGAATTATGGGATTTTGACTATTCCAAACTTGAGCCAAGTCAGGAGGAAAAATGAAAAAACTTTGTAAATTAGCTTTCTTGGGGTTATTGTTTACCCCAATACTCTTTGCAGGAAACAATGATATTTATATTACTCAGTCTGGAACAGGACTAACTATGAATGTTGACCAAATAGGAGACACAAACGTAGTAGGTACGTCTCAAACTAGAGCGACCTTTACAGGGACTTCTATGACTGTTGATATAGATCAAATAGGAGATAGCAATACAATGGCTGCCTCGGTGGCTCAAGGTAATAGCACTTCATTTACAACCACACATACAGGAGATAGTAACCAAACGACGTTAGCTTTTGGTGCAACAGGAGACGTTGCTAATACTGATTTTGATTATGCGGCAACAGGAGATTCAAACGTAGTTTCGTTTACTCAAGGTGCTGCAGCTACAGCAACAGCAGGTAATCAAGACATAGTTATTGCAGGTACCTCTAATAACTTGAATGCAACTTGTGAAGTGGTTGGGTGCATTAATAATTGGGACATTGATGGTGATTCTAATGATATTGATACAACTCAAACAGGAAACGCTGATCATTCAATTACGGTGGAACTTACAGGAAACACTAATGATGTAGACATAGACCAGACAAATAGCACTGGTAGCACTTCGGGTGTGGTTGTTATAACCGCTACAACTAGCAACGGTACTATCGACGTAGACCAATGCACAAGTGGCTGTTAATATTAGTATTAATACCGTTTAATAATATTTATTCTGAGATAGGGAAGATCTCTGAGTTAAGGGGAAATGGAGAAGTTCTTCGCGGAAATCAGTCAGATAAATTACTGGCAACGGCTAATTTGGATATTCTTAGCTATGATGACGTGCGTACTGGGAATGGTCGTATTGGTATTGAGTTTCTTGACTCATCTGTTATTCGCCTTACTGAACATTCTAAAATTGTTATCGATGAATATATCTATGATCCTGATCCAAGCAAAAGCAAAATGGCGCTTCAAATGGCAAGCGGAACCGCCCGTTTTATTACTGGAGCGCTTGGAAGAATAGATAAAGAAAACATTTCTATTCGTACTCCGAGTGCTACGATTGCTATTCGTGGCACTGATTTCACCACAACTGTAGATGAATTAGGTCGTTCTCTTGTGATTCTATTGCCTCAAGCTGATGGAACTTCTTCAGGAGAAATTACGGTAGAAACAATGGCAGGCATAGAGATACTTAATCAACCGTACCAAGCAACAATGGTTAGTGTTTCTGAAGCCCCTCCCACTAAGCCCGTAGTTATAAATAATCTTACTTTAAATTTTATAGATAATTTATTAATAGTGAACCCTCCCGAAGAAGTAAAAGTCGCCATAGATGAACAAAGCCAAGTTTCAAGTAATGTTTTAGACGTTGATTTTTTAGAAGAAAATGATTTAGACGATGACAGTGATCTTTCTAAAGATGAACTACAAGAAGAAATAACCCGATTAGATATAGACTTACTTTCTGTTGATTTTTTACAAGACTTATTAGAAATTTTAGAAGAAGTATCTGCGGGAGGCAGAGATGAGGGAGCTGAAGGAGAAATAGACGGAGTACGAATAGAGGGCATTATTCCTAGATTTGATCCAAACGCTCAAGTTTATACGTTTGTCGAAGGTGAGATTTTTACTTTAGTTAGACAAGTTGAAAACACTATAGATTTAGAATTAGACAAAGGAGCAGGGTATAATATACAGATATTATCTGCTGGAAGATTAATAAACGTTATGATAAATGGAGGAGGTGAAAATGAAATTATTATCAATCAGTCTGATTAGTTTTATTTCTGTTCTTGCGTATGCGGGAGACAACTCCACAGAGATTAGAACAAAAGGGAGTTCTTCTCTTATTCATATTGATCAAATAGGAACAGGCAATACTGCTAGGGTGTGGTGTGGTTTATCGCAAGGCACTTACACTACCCATAACTGTAGTAACGCTGAAATAGATATAGATCAAGAAGGTACAAGCAACACCGCTAGAGCCTATAGCCAAGTAGCAAATCACACAGGCAATAAATACAAAATAGACCAAGACGGCAACGATAATTTTGGCTATATAGACGCGGACGATGATGGTAACGACATGGATATAATTCAAAATGGTAATAATAATGACGCTGAGATTTATATGCAGGGGGACAATAATGTGTACACTATTACGCAAACAGGCGACGATAAGGAAGGAGAAATAAGGGCTTTTGGAGATAGTTCGGAATTTAGTATTACTCAGTCAGGTTCGGGAGAGCATTACGCAAAGATATATGCTAGTAATTCAGCGGACAATAACGAAGCAACGATAACGCAAACAGGGAGCGGAGATCACTATATGAGGTTAAATTTTTATACTGATGACTATAACGTAACGGCTAGTCAATCAGGAAGCACCAATAAGAGCATCACCGTTAATTATAATTGCACGACTAATTGCAATAAAACCATAACCATTGATCAAGGTGATTAGGTTTTTCCAACTTCTTTGTTTGCTTGTTTTATTAGCAGTACCGCTAGTGCAACAGTGGACTCCTTTAGAAATTATTAAGCTTAAAGTATTTGATTCTTTTGTTGCGGAACAACAACCTTCTAATTATTTTTCTATTCTTTCTATAAACGAAGAAGATATAGCAAGAGAAGGCGGCTATCCTTTACCAAGACAAAGATTAGCTGAAATACATTTAGAACTTTTAAATAGTGGAGCACTAGGTGTGGGTTGGGTTATAGCCTTTCCACAACCAGATAGATTTGGAGGAGATGCTGAATTTGCCCAAGTCTTGTCGTACGCGCCTAGTGTTCTAGCTATGTTTGAAAACGATAACGGAGAATACCCTCCCACAACAGGAACTGTTGTTATGGGGGATGACGTAGGAGGATTTAAGGCTCAGGGGGTTATAGAAAATATAGATCTTCTTAAAAACAATGCAACACAAGGAATAGCTATTGCTCCTACAGATGTTGATCAATTAGTTAGAAGAATGCCGTTATTAATGAGAACACCTGACGGTTGGGTTTCCGCGTATGGTACAGAAGTGTTAAAAGTTTTAGCTAACGCAGACACTTATGTAATTAAAACCAATCCCAACGGAGTAGAAGAAGTTCGTGTTCGTGGTATTCCTCCTGTTCCTACGGATTCATTAGGTAGAAAATGGATTAGTTGGGTAGATACTCCTGAATTTACATTAAATGAGCTGTATAACGAAGCTCCTGATATTGAAGGAAGATTTGTATTTGTGGGTATCACCGCTAAAGGCATTATGCCTCAGGTTGCCACTCCTGCTGGATTGCTTGAGCCACATAAGATTCAGGCAGCATTAGCCGAGTCTATTTTAATCCAGGATAGTCCCAAAATACCTGATTATGCGTTAGCCTTAGAACTGGGTATATTTTTAGCCTCTGTAGCGCTTATATGGGCGTTTATTAACCTTTTTGGGATAACTCTAGGGGTAACCTCTGCGGGGCTTATACTGGCGCTTACGGCGTCTTACGGCGTCTATACGATAGGTTCTGGGGTTTTAATAGACGTTACTTGGGCATTAATTAGCCAATTTATTACAGGAACTACGGCTTTTTACCTTAGATTTAGAGAACAGTATAAGCTAAGACAACAGATTAAGAAGCAATTTGAGCATTATTTAGACCCCAGACAGGTAAAAGAACTACAAAAGAACCCTGATCTTCTAAAATTAGGAGGAGAAAAGAAAGAAGCTACCTTCTTATTTACAGACGTGCGAGGCTTCACCGCCATGTCTGAAGCATTGGACCCTCAAGAAGTTACGTTTATTATGAACAAAGCCCTTACCGCACAACAAGAAGCCGTGCAAAAACACGGTGGTATGGTGGATAAGTACATTGGAGATGCAATGATGGCTATATTTAATGCTCCATTAGACTTGTTAAATCACCCAAAAATAGCGGTAGATTGCGCTAAAGATATTATAAAGAATATGGAAGAACTTAATAAAGAATTAGAAAGTAAAAGTTTACCAAGTATAGCAATAGGGATAGGAATAAACACAGGAGAAGCAGTAATAGGTAATATGGGTTCCTCATCAAGATTTGATTATACAGCTATTGGAGATGCAGTAAATACCGCTGCAAGACTTGAATCAGGAACTAAAGAAGCGGGAGTTTCTGTTTTAATTGGTGAACAAACCGAACTTTTTTGTGGATATACTTTAAAACCACTTTCCCCGATACAAGTAAAAGGTAAAGAAAAACCTTTAAAAATTTTCACTTTTTGATATATAATCAAGGGACCAGACCTTGTGCTGCAGCTTACGGGAAGGGCTTTAACCCGCAAAACGTTAAAATACGCAGGAGAGACATGGTTGGAGTTGATAAAAAAGCTTACGCAGGCAAGAAAGGAAGTCGTTCAGACTTCTATATATACACGGCTAACGGAAAAAGAATAAAAACAAGGAGCCGTTTCTAATGAGTCTTGCTTTAATTAAAAGTCCTGATATTAAATATCAAGAAGTACAGGAATTCTTTGATCATAAAGAAAATAAAATAAAATTTCAAAATAAAATAAAAGAATTTGAAGAAGCTATTAGGCAACATTGTGAAGAAAACAATAATCAAGATTTAAACAGCCAAATAACGGGTCAAACAGAAGGAGCCGTTACACATAATTTTGCAGATGGACAGTATATAAGACAAATTGTTATGCCTAAAAACCTATTAGTTTCAACTAAGATACATGCTAAAAATCATCCGTTCTTTATTATGAAAGGCGAAGCATCTATTTATAGCGATAAAGGCGTAGAACGTATAAAAGCACCATTTCATGGAATAACCGAAGCAGGTACAAAAAGAGTTTTATATATACATGAAGAATGTACATTTATAACAGTGCATAGAACAGATTGTTTAACTATTGACGAAGTTGTAAATGAAGTAACCGTTGATGATTTTTCTAAATTAGAATTAAAAGGTTTTGATATAGAACAGATAGATAAAGTATTGGAGAAAATATAATGGCACTTGCAGCAATAGCCACAGCAGTAGCAGTTAAAACAGTTTCTAATGTTTTAACTCATAAAATTTTAGGAGACCCCGAAGCTCCTGCACAGATAGGTAGTGGAACTGTTCCTAAACCAGAAGCAGGAGCAGAAATGGCTATTGATCCTGTGGAAGGAAGTGAAGTTCAAAGTTTTGGAGAGTTTACAACAGACGATCCTACTCAACCAACAAACCCTGATCAATACGCAATGATTATGGAGCAACTAAATGCGGCAGGCGTGGATCCTTCTGAATTAGAGAATTATGGAATAGCGGGAATGTATCTAGGAGGGTACTTAAATCGTTCTCTTGGAGGAGGACTAGGTATTATGGATTTATTAACGGAAGCCGATTTTGCCGTAGATATGCCCTTAGAAACACCTGAACCTGATTTAGAAATAGAACCTGATATTCCTGCTCCTGAATTACCTGAGCCCAGTCGTTTAGAAAAAATAAAAGAGTGGATAGAAAGTCAACCTCCAGAAGTTCAATCAGCCATTATGGGAGGAATAACTAGTGTAGGAAGTGCGGGGATAAAAAGGTTAATAAGTGGAAAAGGAACACCTGCGGCTCGCGTATCAAAAACACAAACACTTCCAGGAAACGCAAACAGGAGAAGGCAAGTACAATTTAAACCTATTGAGGGTTCATCGTACGCTGATGGTGGTGTTTTACAGCGACCTATGTTTATGCCTAACGGAGGAGCTATGCGCGGTCCAGGAGGACCGAAAGACGATTTAATACCTGTTATGGCGAGTAATGGAGAGTTTATGCTTTCTAAAGCCGCTGTTGATCAAGCGGGAGGCGGAAACCATGCTAAAGGTATAGCCGCTTTAACTAAGTTTAATAAATTAGGAAATATGAGATATGGCTAGTAGAGAAGATCAAGAATATTCGAGTCAAGCCCCCGCCCCCTATATAGGGCAATTTTTACAGCAAGGGATTTTTCCTTACGCTTCTACTTTTTTACACGATCAGTTTGCTAAGTATGGCGAAGCGGATTCTAGTCCTTTTACTTATACAGGACAACGAGTAGCTGATTTTGATCCCAGAGAGTTGTATGGTATGCAACTTTCTGATGCTGCGATCGGTAGTTATAGACCGTATCTAAGACAACAATCATCGTTACTAGATGAAGCAGGTAGAAGTGTTAGGGCAGGACAGGAGTTAGGACGAGGGCTATACGGTAGATCAGAAGACACTGGTTATGCGTCTACTGCTGGTTTTGACCCAAGAGGTATAGGTAGTTATTACAACCCCTATGAAGAAGACGTTGTACAACAAACACTTAGGGATGTGCGAGAAGGCTTATCTAAAGGCGACATGGCTCTCAGAGATGAAGCCGTTGGAGGTGGAGCGTTTGGAGGCGCTAGGTCTCGATTAAGACGAGAAGATTTAGCCGCAGACACAGCTAGAGGCGCAACTGAAGCGATAGGAGCTATCCGTAGTGGAGGCTATCAAGACGCCGCTAATAGAGCCCAACAAGCTTTTGAATCAAGAATGGGTAGATTAGGAGGATTAGCAGGGCTTCAATCACAACTAGGACAAGGTTATTTTGGAATGGGATTACAAGGTGGTCAAGGCTTAGCAGGCTTTGGAGGCGCTTATGGAGGAATGGCACCTGCTTTACAAGGATTACAAGGACAAGATATTCAACGCATGATGGGTATGGGTGGATTAGGTAGAGGTAGACAACAATCCTTAATGGATCTTAATTACCAAAACTTTGTTGGTCAATATAATTTACCAATGCAAACATTACAAAACGTAGGAGCGCTTACAGCGTCTCTTGGACCGTTAGCAGGAGGCTATGGTTATGCAGGGGGAGCTCCCTCGAATTATGCTAACTACACTCCCGCAGGAGGAACAATCGGTGGAACAGCAGTAGGAGGACCCCCTCCTCCTGGATATGGAGGCGTTGGAGGTAATCCTGGAACTGGACCTGGCGGTCCAGGATATGGTGGTGGTTTGGGAGGTTATTTTAGCACTTCCCAAAATTATGGATTAGGTAATTATGGATCATTCCTATAGGAGAATAAAATGGCAAATGGAAATAAAGGAATAGGAGGTTTTTTGCCTTTCCCAACGTTCGGGGGACAACAATCTCCTGGAATCACTCCTGTAACACTACAACCGTCTCCTGTGCGTTTTCCAACTCCTCGTGGACCTGTTAGGAGAGCACCTGAGCCCACAACTAAAGAAAAATACGCTTCTCTTGCACCTATTGCTGTAGAAGGATTACTTAGTCTTTTTGATAAAGACCCTGAAATATTGAGTGACGAAGAATATTTATCTTCATTAGGCGGATTATCACAAGAACCAACTTTAGCAGCGGCGGAAGATAATAGAAAAAAATTAGCTATGCTAGAAACGTATAAACAATTCGGACCTCCTGAAGAAAAGGACAGTTTTGGTTTAGGCGAGATTGCACATATTCTAGCTGCAGGGTCTATGGATAGGGGAGCTAAAGATTACGCAGACACATATATGAGAATTAGAAAAGGAAAAGAAGACGCTCGACTGGCTAAAGGAGCCAGTAGAGGAACTTTTCTAACAAGTGCTCTTGAAGACGTAGATAATTTAACTTATAAAGTTTTTGAAGATGCCGATAAAGCTCGACTAGGGGTAACTGATCGTCGTAGTGGGTTTGCTGACCCTAGAGGGGATGTCTGGGTAATGAACGATGATAAAACAGGGTATACCAATATAAAAGCATTGGAGGGTAATTGGATAGAACAAAAATATCAACCAAGTATGAGTTTAGCTTCAGAATTAAAAGACCCACGCTTACAAGAGCTGATGAAATATGACGTAGAACTTAATGCAAAAGACACAGCTTTAATATCAACGGTAACCTTAGCAAACGAGGCTATTAAAATGTTTGATGCGGGTATAGCAGATCCAACTCAAGAACCATTAACGGTAGTAACCAGTATAGGAAATTTACTTAACAGTGCAACAGCTAATTTTGAACAAATAGGTGCACTAATGGGGGGAGGTAATGTATTAAATGCTTTTGCTGATGCGGATGATTTAAGGGATGGAACAGCAGGGTCTATAGGTAGAGAGGGTTCTGGTCAACTAGCTAAACGTTTGTATCAAGCGATACAGTCTGGGGATGACGCACAAATGAAAGCCGCTATGCAAGCTTTCGAAGAAGGTAATCCAGGAACTAACTTCAAAGCTTCTTTAGGAGATATGGCGTATAACAACGTAAGAACTAGAGCAACTATGCTACAGTTAGCTTATATGGCTGCGGCGGCTAATGGTCAAACGGGCAGAACATTATCCGATAAAGATTTAGCCTTCCATTTAGAAATGGTAGGTTTTGGCGCTACGCAAGACGCACAAACCGCTAAAGATAATTTATTGGGTTTTGTAGATAACTTAGTAAACTCAACAGATAATACAATAAGGGGAGCAATTTCTCAAAATAGATTAACAACGGGGCGCTATCCATTGGATGACGAAAAATTCACGCAAATTATCGCGGGTTATTGGATCCCTCCTACGGTTAATGGAAAACCTAATTGGTTAGACGCTGCAAACTATGAATTTAAAGACTTTTATAAACGTTTTGGAGATATTCCAGATATTAAAAAATACCAACAACACACAAGACGTAAAGAGTTAAGGGAAATGGGTACTGAAAGAACTGAGCCTCGTAAACAACTTCAAAAGGATTTAGACGAACTAGAGAGTCTGTATTAATAATGGCAACCCCACAAGAACAAGAAAATCAATTTTACGAAGAAAGAAGGCGCGTGGCAGACCAATTAGCTGCTCGTGGACTAAAGGATAATCCTAATGTTACTTACGGTGATTTGTTATCACCTAAAGAACTAGAACTGGCGGCTCATTTAGCGGATCCTTCTTTAAACGACTTAGCTTTATCTTTTAATCTGTATACTCCTTCAGATATAAATAAAATAAAACAAGCTATGAAAAAACAGTTTGAAACAAGAGTAGCACCATATAACCGAGCTCCTATCGAATACGATATGCGTGAGTTTCACCCCGAATATATGCAAAGATTAGATGAATGGAATAGTCCTGAAGGTGTAGAAAGAAGACAAATGGATCAATTACGGTATAACCGACCTCCATCACCTCCTCCTAGTGAGCCTTATGGAGTAGACCGAGCAAGAAAAATAACGTCTCTTGGCTTTGATACTCGAAACGAATTACAGTTTGATGATTTTGGAGAAGGGGCTGCTTTTAGAACTAAATTAGCTTTTGGTCCTCGTAACATGACTCCAGAACAAATTAAATTTGTAGGAGAACAACATGGATTAAAGGGGGACTATCGATATATAAGTCCAAGTGATCCTTCTTTAGGTGTGCTTTATAAACCAGAGGGAGAGGAAGATTTCCAATTAATAAATACGCCGTACGCTACTTCAGAAGATGTTTATAACTTTCTAGTACAAGAAGCACCTGCAATCGCAGGAGATATCGGTTTAACTGTTTGGGCGGCAAGAAAATTTACTCCTGCAGGTGCTGCGTCTGGTACTGTGGAAAATATTTTTAAAAAAGCTGGAAAAACTCTAGGACTTTCAGGAGCGGCGGCATTGGGCGCAACTGGAGGCGACTGGCTACGGTTAGTGGCAGGCTATAAAATGGGTGCGCACGATATGGAACCTGATGAAATGTTAAAAGAAGCAGGAGTTGTGGGAGCGTGGGCGTTTGCAGGAACTGCTGTAATAGGTCTGAGTGCGGATGCTATTATGAAAATTTGGAAAGCAGTAACTAAAACTGATGTTCCTCCCTCAATGATGAAGGAAATAGATCAGGCGTATAGAGATGCTGCGGCGAGGGAAAAAGGAGAAGACGTTGTTAGTCCAGGAATGTTATACGGAGACGAAGTTTCTGTAAAAGAAATAAGAAGTCAAATACAAGACTTAGTGGATAGATACGGAGCACAATTTCCAAAAGAAGGGTATAACCCTACGATGCCCGCACAAGCAGGAACTCAATCAGGAGCTGATTTAGAAACATTATTTTTAAAATACGCTGATGATCCTGGATTACGCAAATTATATGAGCAAATAAAGAGAGGAAATAAAAAGGTTATCGATGAGTTTGTTAGAGTCTTAGGGGAAAAAATTGGTCCGTCTCCTACAGGACCCGCCACAGGAGCAACTGTTTCAGAAGGTCTTAGGGTATTAGCACAAAAAGATGTAGACGCTTTTACTGACGAAGCTTATGAGATGATCGATAAAGTAAGATTACAAGTAGGCGGGGCGGAAGATGCCGCTGCTGCTGGCGCGATAATTAAACAAGTAGATAATCCAGAAGCGTCTAGTGGTCCTATATTTGAGAGATTCCAAACCAGATTAAATGAGATTAGAAAATCATATGTTAAACCGTTTAACGAAGATTGGCAAAAAGCGTTAAATAATGAACGGTACACTAATCTAAAAACAGGAGCAGGCTATACAAGAAAACCCACTCAAGATTGGTTAAGCGCTAACAAAGGAGACGCCACTAAACTTTTCAAAAGTATTGATGGGGATGAAGCTGTTGATAGTTTATTCCAACAACTACCAACAGGAGCTAAATCCATCTTAAATAGATTAAGAGGAATAGGGAAAAAAGGACAATTTGAATCCCCTAGTTTTACTTTACAAGAATTAAACGATGCTAGAGTTGCATTAAATGATTTTGCTAGTAATTTACCTGAACATAAAAAAGGAATAGCAAAATATGCAAGAGGGCTTGAACGCGGATTAGAAAAACAAATGAATCAACTTCTAAAAGAAGGAGCTTCTGCGGAATCAGGAATAAAGATTACTCAAACTAAAGCATTAAGAGATTGGATGAGAGCAAATGACTATGGAGAAGATTTAATAGCTGCTTGGAAAAATCAAACCGAAGCTTTAAGACTTTCTAACAGTGAGGCTATACGATCAATCATACAGCAGCAGCGACCTGAAAAGATTGTTGAGTATGTATTTAACACAACAGCAAAAGGCAGTAGAACAAACACTCCTATGACTGATTTAATGAAAGTATTAGAAAAAGAAGGTTCTGATGAGGTTTTACAGTTACAAGAGGGTTTGGCAGCACACATACAACGAGAAGTTTTAGATGCGCCTAATAAAACACCGTTCCAAATAGCTAAAGATTACAGGCAATTTATTAAAGATCACGAAGGAACGTTAAAATCAGTTTTTGGAGAAGAGAAGTTTACGTCTCGCTTCGGAACTGTAAAATCTTTTAATAATAAGGTTATAAAAACCTTAGATAATATAGAAACAGACATAGCAAGGATAGAAGCGCGTTTTGGTTTAGCTACGGTAGATCCTGATAAAAGAGTAACTAATATTGTTGAAAGTATATTAGCGACAGGAAGAACTACAAAACAATCTGGGCGTGTTTTAGAAGATGTTGAGTATTTAAGAAATTTAGTAAAAGATAACCCTGAACTACAAAAACAAATCGCTCAAGTTACTAAAAGATATGTTATGCAAAACATGATAAAACCGAGAAGAGGGGGCGGTTGGGCACTTGAGGCGGACGACTTAAATAGATTATTAACTGACGGTTTTGGTCCCGAAGATGTTGTAGGTGAGCGATTAACTTTTGAAAGTTTTATGAACCCTTTATTAGGGAAAGAAGGACCTGAGTTTATAAAAAATCTAAAAGTGTTAAATAGTATGGTTCAAAGAGAATTGGGAGCAGAACCGTCTGAAAAAATTATTAAAGAACTGCAAGCAGGGGAATATGGTTTAGGTTCAAATATAGAGGGAGCTAGGTTTTTACAAAGAATGTTAATTGCTCCATTAACCCAAACAGGTAGACGAATAACGGCTCTTACAAACAGACAATCAAACAATTCAAAAACACTACTAGGAGAGATGTTATTAGATCAAGACGTTTTTAATCGAGTGATGAATATGATGCGAGGCAGAGAAAGTATGAAAAGTATGATTCGTTTTTTCACGTCTTATGGCTTAGCCACAGGTCGAGACCCTTCTGGAACACTGCAAGATATCGGAGACGAATTACAATATTACGACACTGTAGAAAAGAAACAAAAAACTCCAGAAGAAAAAGACCTGTATAAAGATGCATTAAAGTTACAAAACGCAGTAATGGGAGGAGCTAACTAAATGGTGATTAGAGTGAAGGGAGGGATCGGAAGGTTAATGGAAGATAGCCCATCTATTAGGATGTACAATACTCCAATGACTTATGACGATTCAGAATTAAGAGAAATGATAGCAAACATTCCTGGATATGACGATTCAGAATTAAGAGAAATGATAGCAAACATTCCTGGATATGACGATTCAGCTTTGCAAAATAGACTTTTAGACCTTGAAAGTAGAGAAATACCTGAATTCGATCCATCACAGTTACAAGCGGGTATTGCTGGATTGAGTGATCGTATATCTAATATACCTAGCTATGATGATTCTGGAGTGAGGGATAGATTATCAGCACTTGAAGGCAGAGAAATACCTACATTTGATCCTAGCGATCTACAATCTCAAATCGAAGCTAACAGAGATTTATTGGGCAACATCCCACAGTTTGATGACTCTGCTTTACAGGATAGATTAAGAGTATTAGAAGGCAGAGAAATACCTGAATTTGATCCGTCTGGTCTACAACAACAAATACAAGCTAACAGAGATTTAATAGGGAACATTCCTGGATATGATGATTCAGAATTAAGACAAATGATAGGGGATATTCCTCAAATTCCTCAATATGATGATAGTGAAATTAGAGATTTGATCGCTCAAAACCAACAAGGAATAGGAAGCATTTCTGAATATGATGATTCAGGTCTTAGAGAGATGATAAGAGATCTTCAAGAACAAATAGAAGGAATGACTGCTTCGTCTCAACCAGATGAGGGTATAACTCCTGCTTTAACAGACGCAGTTGCATTAAGAAAAGATGCTAACGAAGCACTTAATAATGCGACGGATCAGTATGAGGCTGATGTAGCGGATTATAAAGATATAATGGCTACGGAAGCAGAGCAAGGGATCGCTTCTTTACCGAGTGTTGGTATTCTTCCTGATTTTAAAAAAGATGTATTTAATGAGGAAAGATTTTCTATTGAGCAAGGTCCTCCTAATGCGGTCATTGATCTACCAACACCACCTGCCAACACTAATGTTTATGCTGATGTGTTTGAGGGAGTTGCAGGTAACGGAGAGTATGGCTTTGAACCTCCATGGGATGACGGTAGGATAGCTAATCCTCCTATAGACGATACTCCGCCTCCGCCTCCGCCGCCTCCGCCGCCTCCGCCGCCTCAAGACCCTACAGGACCAATCAACATATACACAGGTAAGGGACTAAAAAATCCTTATACCCCGTATTCAACAGAAAGCGGAACAGAGCCTTTATTAAAAGCAATGAGTGCAGATAGGTTTGGACAGGCTCCTGGATTTACAAGACCACCCCCATTACCACAAATTATTCCTCCTCCCGAAGATAATAAAAGACCGCCTATAATACAGCCTACTAGAGAGGAAAAATTAAAAGTTTCTCCTGAGTTTCGACCCATAGCTTATGGAGCTAAACATGGAATGTATTTGAGCAACAGTCCTTTAAATAAAGGTATAGGTCAGTTGCCAACAACCCCACAACAAGATACACTAACAACCCAAATCTTTCAAAGAGGATTTAGACCAAGGAGATAATAATGGCAGGAATAGAAGACTTAACAAATATTATGATGGCAGGAGGTAGACCAGATGTCCCTATGCCTCAACCACAAGGAGGAGGAGGTACCCCTATGCTTCCTCCTTCAACTCCCCCCATGCCACCAACAATGGCTGAGCAAGCCCCCATGCCTCCTGCGGGAGGAATGCCTCCACAAGAAGCCCCCATGCCTGAGGAAGGAGGCATGTCTATTGAACAAGATTCAATGGCGTTAGCGGAAGCGGTTGTAGGTAGAGCACAGGGAGATATAGCAACAGCAGTAGCTATCTTAGACACAGCTAAACAATTATTAATATCAAGTGCGGAAAGTGCTCCTGTCCCCGCTAAAGACGGTCGTTATCTATATAGAGAAAATGGTGGAACTATTTCAGACGCAGACGTATTAAGACAGATGATTATGGAAAATCTACAAAAACCTGAGATACAAGAACAAGGATTAGCTGAGGCTGCGGCTAAGTTACACGGTCAAACGGGTAGAGCTGTTTCTGATAAAGACATAGAATTTTATAAAACAATGCTAAGAGAACAAGCAGATTATGAGAGACACCAAACTAGATTAGAAGATTTAAGAGCACAGGGAGCGGAGAAGCTTACAGGGGGTGTACCTACATCGGGGTTACCAGAGGATGAGATTATGGCTAATTTAGATTTAATCAGTTCCATGTTACACGGTCAAACGGGTAGAGCTGTTTCTGATAAAGACAAAACAATAGATTTTACTAGTCGAGTCATAGATACTATTGATGATGAGATAAAAGCTAGAAATAAAGCTATGTCTGATGTTATGAAGTTTAAGATGCTTTAGCCTATCCAATCTTTCCACTTCTCATCGCCAAGAACTTCTTGAGCTAAATTAAGTTTGTTGCGTAAAGCTTTTACAATCTTTTCATCAACAGTTCCTTTAGCCACTAAATCAATATAAGTAACTTTATTGTCTTGACCTATACGGTGTGCACGATCCTCTGACTGTAAACGTTTTTCTAAATCATAGTTGTTAGAGTAATAAATAACATTACTCGCTGCTGTCAAAGTAATACCATAACCCCCTGTTTGAACGTTACTGATTAAATACTGTAGTTCTGAATTAGGATCCTGAAAACGACGAATTATTTCTTGTCGTTCTTCGTCAGGTGTTTCTCCGTAATAAGTAGCTACACTATTAACTCCTGTTATGTTGTGAAGTGTCTTTAATATGCGTTTAATATCGTATTGATAGTTTGCCCAAATAATAGTTTTGCCTTGTACTTCTTGTAAAATATCAATTAATTCATCTAAACGGTTGTTTTTAATTTCTACTTCTTCGCCGTTGTCGTGTTTGACAAAACCGCAGACTACTTGATGTAGCCTAAGTATTTGAGTAAGAACAGAAGTAACACTAACCGTTTCGTGAGATTCCAACTCCGCCATAGCATACTCTTTAAGTTCTTTATAAACTTTCCTTTGTTCAGGAGTTAACTCCACTTCCCTACGTTGATATATTTTATCGGGGAGATCTAAACATTCTTTCTTTAAAACCCTGTATGAAAAAGAATCTAATGCTGTTGTAAGTTCTTCTAAATTCTGATAACCAACAACCTGTCTAAATGATCTAGTTCCCATTTTCCTATTGATTAGTTGTGCGTATCTATTTTGAAAAGAATAGTACGAAGCATGTCCCAATAGTTGTGGAGACAAGAAAGAACATTGACTATATAAATCTAAAGGAGATCGCGTAACAGGGAAACCTGTTAAAATTCGACGGTATTTAGTATTAATCGCTAATTTTAATAGGTTCTTGGTGCGCTGTGCTTTGGGGTTTTTAATAGTTGTTGACTCATCAACCGCTAATAAAGCATTGTGAGCTAAGATAAATCTCTCAACAAAAGCTACTCCTTTCTTAGTGCTAAACGCTTCTACATTAATAACCAATATTTTAAGGTCTTGTGTTGGATCAAAAAGCTTTACCAATTCGTTCTTCTGAGCTTTAGTTGGTGCGGGATTCCATACTGCCACGTGCCTTAACACATGGTCAGGCATATGAGCAGGTATTTCTTTCTCTGACCAATTTCTGTAAACCCCTTTTGGAGCAACAATAATAGCCGCATTAATACCTCCTCTATCATATAATAGAGCAATATTATCTATAAGAACCTTAGACTTACCTGTCCCCATTTCCATGAAATATGCGTACTCATGCTTATTCCACGACCTTTTTAAGGATTCAAGTTGGTGCTTATAAGGTTTTGTTTTAAACTTATACTGCATGTAATTTGCTTTCTAATTTCTATTTCTAATAACGTAGGATATATTACAAACTAGGTAAAATATAGCCCAAACTAAATCTTTTTCTCGTGCCCTCTAATAGAATTAACCATTTCTAATAGATTTGTTTTGAAAACTAATAGATTGCAACCCTCTAAAACACTGAGATTTCTTCTAATTCTATTAGATTATTACCGATATTAGTAGTTTTTGAAAAATTTTTGAGATAAAATTTTTCTTTTAAAAAACTATATATAAATAATATCCTTTACTTTGACGGAATTGGTATATATATTTATATAGCTAGAAATAAGAAAGGAGAAAAAAGTGACAGTATATGTCGTACAAGAAGTTCCAGGACGCAATATCGCCTCTGCACGTCAGTTCGGAGATTTTGAAGTTCTTTTACCTTCTAACACACAAATAATGTTAAGTGCTGCTCCTTCTATAAGACGAATGAAGAGTATTCTTCAGGACTATAAGGAGGAGGATTACTTATTATTAATAGGCGATCCCGCCGCCATTGGAGTAGCGTGTTCTATCGCTGCATTTTATAATCGAGGTCGATATAGTATTCTTAAATGGGATAGACAGGAAGGACTTTATTATCCTGTAGATATTGACCTACATCAGAAAGGAGAAATAGATGAATGAAAAACCAACCTTTGAAGATCTAGTCGGAAGCGGAGATGTCCAAGAATGGACAAACGAAGTTTCTGATGGAGAACTTTCTATTGTTTCTGCATTAGCTAATAAACAACTTCAACTTGCTACAGAAGTAGCGGATTTAGAAGCTGCATTAAAAGCTAAGAAAGAAGAGTTTCGCACAACTTCAGAGCAAGAGTTACCTGACGCTATGCAAGCGGCAGGACTTACTCAAATAAAACTTAGCACTGGTGAGAATATCACTATTAATGAGTTTTATAACGCTCACATATCGAAGGCGAATCAAGAAACAGCGTATAACTGGTTAATGAAAAACGGACACGAAGGACTAATAAAGAATGAAGTTTCTTTAAAGTTTGGTCGTGAGGAAAGTGAAGTGGTTGAGCAAACCGTATCAGCTTTGCAATCTCGTGGACTATCCCCAGAAGTACGTCAGAGTGTTCATCCGAGTACATTAAAAGCTTTTGTAAAAGAGCAGTTTACTTCGGGGAACGATATACCAACCGAGCCCTTTGGTATCTATATAGGTACTAAAGCAGTTATTAAGAAGGATTAATTATGGCAGAAGATAAAAAAGAAATAGCCGAGAAAAAGGCAACCGCAGTATCTACCTTTGATGATAGTTTACTGTCAAGTGGTACAGGGTTAGAAGAAACTACAACTGAGGATTTTGCGATCCCCTTTATTAGAGTTCTTCAACCAATGTCTCCACAATTACTAAAACAAGATGGAAAATATGTTGAAGGTGCGAGTGCAGGAGACCTGTATAACACCGTTACTAATGAGGTCTATCCAGGAGAAGAGGGAATCTCCATAGTTCCATGTGCTTATAATAAGAAGTTCATAGAATGGATTCCTAGAGAAAAAGGAGGAGGCTTTGTTAACGCAAATCATAATATTTCTATACTTTCTAAGTGTACCAGAGACGAAGAATCTAGGAGATTCTACACAGCTGACGGTAACGAGATAGTAGAGACAGCACAATATTTTGTGTTGGTTTTAGCTCCCGAACCACAACAGGCAGTGCTTACTTTTACCTCCACCCAATTAGGAGTATCGAGGAAGTGGCTAACTATGCTTAGAATGGCTAGGGTATTAAATGGCAAAGGAGAATCAGTTGAAGCTCCTATGTTCGCTTACACTTATCGTTTAACTACTACTACGCAGTCTAATGATAAAGGTACATGGAACGGCTATTCTATTAACCAAGAGGGTCCAACGAGCATTGAAGTTGCTAAAGTTGCTAGAGATTTCATGGCGGCGGCTAGAGCAGGTGATGTTCAAGTCAAGGAAGAACAACAACGCGATGAAGTAACTCCTGACAGAACAGTTGACGACATTATTTAAGGAGAAATTAAATGTCGTTAGCGGAGGAGTTTGCTGCACGGTATGCAGGATTACGCAAAGCGTACGGAACCTTCACAGCTAATAATGAAACTAGAGAAGACGGCAAGGCAAGTGGAAAAAATATTACTATATCTAAGGAACTATCCGACAAAGATGTTCTAAAGTTATGGGAAGACCACTTGTCTGGTCATCAAAGTGTGGGTATTGTACCCATAGATGAAAACAATAGCTGTGTCTGGGGAGCTGTAGACGTTGATGAATATCAACTAGATTTAAAAGACCTTGCAGTAAGAATAGCAAAACAAAACTTACCGCTCATAGTTTGTAGAAGCAAAAGTGGCGGGGCGCATATTTATATCTTTATAACTGAACCCGTTGCTGCTTCTATGCTACAAAGAAAACTACGCCAAATTGCTGCTGCAATAAGTTACGGACAGGCAGAGATATTTCCGAAACAAACACAACTATTATTAGAGCGGGGAGATAGAGGGAGTACCCTTAATATGCCTTATTTTGGCGGAGAAAACTCTACACGATACGCCTACGGTAAGGAAGGAGAGGCGTTAACACCAGAAGAATTTTTAAACTACGCTAAAGAATTAGAACTAACCCCTACTGCACTAGAAGCATTAGAGGCAAGTCCTTTGAACGAGACTATGGAGTGGTTAGACCAAGCTCCTCCTTGTTTACAGCATTTAGTTGTACAAGGCTTTCCTAAAGGAACGAGGAACTCAGGATTATTTAATTTAGGAGTGTTCCTTAGAAAGAAATTTCCAGACGATTGGGAAAAACGTTTAGAGGAAATGAACATTAAATATATGCAACCCCCATTAGGAGCGCAAGAGGTTTTAACGATAGGTAAACAGTTACAGAGAAAAGATTATTTTTATAGATGTAACGATCAACCTATAGCTAGTTTTTGTAACAGTTCTCTATGTCGAACGCGTAAGTTTGGTATAGGAGCCAATGGCGGAACACCCTTGTTTAGTAACTTAACTAAACAGGATAGTGATCCACCTATTTGGTTCCTGGATGTAGAGGGAGGTCGATTAGAATTAGAAACAGACGACCTACTAAACCAAAATAGATTTCAACGCAAATGTATGGACGCTTTAAATAAAATCCCACCGAAGGTTAAGGAAAATGTTTGGCGACAAATTATTCAACAACTTTTAGATTCTCTAACGGTGGTAGAAGTACCAAAAGAAAGCTCTACTGAAGGACATTTCTTAGAGTTATTAGAAAACTTTTGTACTGAACGACCCGCTAGGGAAAGGGATGAGTTATTGCTCCACAAACCTTGGACAGATAACGGAAAAACTTATTTTAGACTAGGGGATTTGATGGAGTATTTACATAGAAATAATTTTAAAGAATATCAAAGAAATAGGCTAACTTCTAAACTTAAACAGCTACACGGTGAGCCTCATTTCTTTAATATTAAAGGACGAGGCGTTAACGTTTGGTTTATTGAAGAATTTAAAGCTCAAGACGAGCCCCACGATTTACCTGAATTTAAGGATAATTTATTATGAAAACCAATGTATCTATAGAGTTAAACGATGATGAAAGAAATCATTTAAGTAATATTTATCACAATAAACACTCTAAACAACTACTAACGCGTAACGAACTTAAAGAGTTAGTACAACAACTGATTTACGATCTTCTGGATAAGGAAGTAGGGAACTTTAAAGACGTTACTCAAAACATGGCTGACGAAGGAATGATTTATCGTTTTAACGGAGTGAGAGTAACTAAAGAGGTTTGGGACAAGGGAATTCATGCTTGGCTAGAGGAACAAGCAAAAAACAAATGATGAAAATTATAAAAGGTGCTCTGAAAGAGTATAACGTGGAGATAACCGATTGGGACGAACCGACTATCCGAGTATTCGACGGTAGAGAAGTACAAGGAAGACCCACTAAAGGTTATGGCACGGCAACCTTTGATTATGCAGGTAAAAAATATGAGCCCGAAGCTTGGACACAAGAAATGAAACTCATAAAAATGGCGACAGAACTACTGGTCTCCAAAGAACTTGAAAGAGTTGTACGATTTAATTTTTGTTTGTGTGGTTTATACGAGGGCGGTGATTCTAGTATACCCCACCACTCTGATACAGTTCCCACCTTAAATGATTTAGTAGTCGGTGTTTCTTTTGGCTCAGCTAGAATATTACAGTGGCGACAGTTCGATAAAGATATTAAAAAAGAAAGTAATACAAGCGAGATAGACACACAGGGAATGGACGATTGCATGAATCAAACAGACTACATGATAGAACATGGAGACGTTTATATATTTGATGGTCATTCACAAATGAACAGCACCCACTCAATCCCTGCGATGGAGAATACAGGACAGAGAATTAATTTGACATTTAGAACGGGACTATGACGCTTCCTATTCACACACAAGTTATTCTTGGACCTCCTGGAACTGGAAAAACCAGTACCTTACTTGGTTTAATCGAAGATGAATTAGAAAAAGGTACAGAACCTGATAGAATTGGATTTTTTACCTTCACTAAAAAGGCAGTTAATGAGGGAAAAGAAAGAGCTATGCGTAAGTTTAATATCTCCAACAAAGACCTACCTTTCTTTAGAACTCTACATTCTTTAGCGTTTAGACAATTAGGTCTCACGAGGGAAAGCGTAATAAGTAGATCAGACATAACCGATCTAAATGAGAAACTTAATTTAAGGTTAACAGGTAGAACTACCTCAGACGAAGGGCATATCTTTGGCATGACGCATGATGATCGTTTGGCTTTTATAGAAAACCTTGCCCGTATGAGAAATGTTCCTTTAGAAGATCAATGGCACGAAGTAGAAGACGCTGTCGGTTGGTTTGAATTAGAACGTTATGCTAGAGGGTTAAAGTTATTTAAAGAAGATAGATTGCTAGTTGATTATACGGATATGCTTGAGATGTTTATTGAAAAAGGCGACGTGCCTAAATTAGATGTTATGTTTGTTGATGAAGCTCAAGATCTTTCTCCATTACAGTGGAAGGTTGTGCGTAAGTTAGCAGAGAAAGCTGATCGTATTTATGTGGCGGGGGATGATGACCAAGCCATTTATAAATGGGCAGGAGCCGATGTAGATTATTTAATAAATAATTCTAAAAATGCTCTTGTCTTAAAGCAGTCCTACCGTGTACCTTCTTCTGTTCACAAGGTAGCCAAACAATGTATTGGACAAGTAAGGTCCAGGATATACAAAGAGTGGAACCCTAGAAAGGAGGAGGGCATGGTTAGGTGGGAGCCGAACATAGAATTAGTTAACATGGAACACGGGGAGTGGTTAGTTTTAGCAAGAACTAATTATTTGTTAGAGGGCGTAGACGAATATTGTAGAAATGAGGGGTGGTTTTTTGAGGTGAAAGGCAGACCAAGTATTCCAGAAAGTAAGGTGAGGGCTGTGATTTACTGGGAAAGACTACGAAAAGGACAAGCAATACCTTTAAATGAGTGTGTTAATATTATCAAATACATTAAGGTAGAAAACTCTAAACAACTCGATCTATTAGATAATGATATAACACTACAGTATCAAGATTTAAAGAACCAGTTTCCTGATTTACCCGACGGACACTGGTACGATGTTTTTACATTATTAAGTCCTAAAGAACTTAGCTACATACGAGCCATGCTTAGACGAGGAGAAAAAATCACTAAGCAACCTAGAATACGGCTATCCACTATACATGCCGCTAAAGGAGGGGAAGCAACCAACGTAGTGTTGCTGACCGATATAACAACAAGAGTTTATAAAAACTATCAAGAAAACCCTGATGATGAAAACAGAGTTTTCTATGTAGGTGTAACGCGAACTAAGAAAAACTTATATCTAATAGAGCCCAAAACAACGCGCTGCTATCAGATGTAAAAGTTCTTTACTTTGCATATACTTGTAAGATAAAGTAAATTGGTAATTTTTTAAAAGAAAGGAGAAAAAAATGTCATCTATAAGAAAAAAATTAACTGTCAACGAAAACGACAGTAAAAATACAAGAATGGATCTTGCTTCGGCAGGGGTGTTAGGAAATTGGAGACCTGACGAACTCGCTCACATGAGCCGTTTCGATAAGATTTCTTCTATGTGCATAACAGAAGCGAAAGTCTTAGGTAGACCTCTCGATACTTTAGAAGTTGGTTGCGGAGAGTGTTGGGCACTTAGAAATTTATATAAGGCGTATGTGGTCAAGAAGTCGGATATTATCCGTTCGTATTATGGATATGATATAGATCCTGCGTGTGAATTAGAAAATCCCTTCTGGTCTACAGGAGGAGAACCATTAAAAGATGCAACATGGTTTAAGAATTTTAATGGTGAAATAAGAATACAAGATTTAACAGTTAATCCTGTGTTTGATTTAGAGGACGAAAGTATAGACTTTTTCTGGTCTACTGAAGTTATCGAACACATGGGTCGAGAGTTTGTACCTGCGTGGTTAGATGATGTAGCTAGGGTTATGCGACCCAACGCTATAGGGTATGTCTCCACCCCTAACCACGACGGGTCAAACGATAAACTACCAGAAGACCATGTGTATGAGTGGGGCTTTCAAGAGCTTAAAGAAGAACTAGAAAGAAACTTCCACATAGAGTCAGTAACAGGAACGTTTATACAACTGCCTAATTTAAAGAAAGCTATGAAAAACTTGGAACACTCTGGTGGTAGTCCTGTTTGGACCACTGAACAGTTACTTATGTTACAGGAAAGGTATGGCAGACAGTTTTTTAGAATGGCGGCAGCAGTATTTTTTCCAGAATACGCTAACAACTGCGCATGGAGATTAATTAAGAAGTAATGACTGAGTTCTACGAAGAAGAATTAGACCGATACTTTTATTGGCTCCATGAACGGGAGAACATTCGTGTTCTAAAAGAGGAACTTGAAGAAGAATCCCCTTGGACAGAGGACCCAATACTTCAAGAGTTTAAATTTTGTCAAGTGTTTCGAGAAGATGATAGAACTACTCGTTGGTTTAAAACGCATATACGAGAACCGTTAAGAGATAGCCATGAAGTTTTAATGGCTACTGTCATATTTAGATGGTTTAACTACATAGAAACAGGAAGAACATTACTTAAACATAACCTGCATTTAGAATGGGATAGAAAGAAGGCTATAGAAGAAATAATTAAACAGGATAAATGGGTAACTGGTTCCTACATCATTAAAACACCTAATCGAATGGATAAGGTAACAGGAGTCGCTGAGTGTGTCTCCCACATGTGGAAAGATAGGCAGTATTTAATCGATGTACTAGAAACTAGACGAGAAGAAGGTAATGCTTCTTTAGAACATACTTGGAGTCTTTTAAAAGATTATCCTTACATGGGTCCTTTTATGTCTTATGAAGTCGTAACCGACCTAAGACACACCTATTTATTAGAAGACGCTAAAGACATACTTACTTGGGCAAATGCAGGTCCAGGAGCCATGCGAGGACTTAATCGTTTAACAAGGAGAGACTTAGGTTTTTCTAAGAAAACTCATAACTGGAACGAGGAAATGCAGAAGCTATGGAAAATAGCAACAGAAGAAAGATTAAACGGCTCTCTCATACCTCATAGCAAATTTGAGATGAGAGAAGTAGAAGGGGGACTTTGTGAATTTGATAAATATTCACGTATTTATAAAAAAGAAGGAAGAACAAGGTCTATTTATAAACATACTGATCTTCCATTGGTTGAAGATTTAGAAGAAGGAGTAAGCAAATGGGCAAGATGAACCAACTAGCGCTAGAGGAGCAAGAAAGAATTGTTTCTTTATTAGAAGAACATGGAGATTTGATAGATATTTATTACACTCAGTTTTTAGAAGTGGCTTTCTTTTTAAAGGTGGCAGCAAATGAACAAATGGCGGTTGCTTTTATAAAAAGGAAACTTCCACAACTGAGCCAAGAAGATATACAGTCTATGGTCTATGAATTAGTAGGTGCGTATCAGGACACTTTATGAAAGTTATAAATGCTAGAAATGTAAACGATGCCTTGTTATTAGGCATTGATTTATTTCAAGACTCTTCAAATTTTAGAGAACAAGAGAGCAGAAACGGCACAACTTACGAGGCGTTGGAACCCGTAACCACTGTTTATAACAAACCTTTTGAGAGGGTGTGTTTATTGAAAGAAAGAGACGCTAACCCTTTCTTTCACCTCATAGAAAGTCTATGGATGTTGCAGGGCAGTAATAAACTACCTCCCTTAACCTATTTTGTTAAAAGCATGGAAGACTTCTCAGACGATGGGGAGACTTTATGGGGAGCTTACGGTTGGCGTTGGAAAAGTTATTTTAATAAAGACCAACTCGATATTATTATACAGATGTTAAAAACAAATCCTGAAGACAGGAGATGCGTGTTGCAAATGTGGGATCCTGTTTTGGATCTAAATAAGGTCGGCAAAGACGTGCCTTGTAATACTAATATTTATTTCAAAATACGAGAGGGCAAATTAAACATGACTGTATGTTGTCGCTCTAACGATATGGTTTGGGGAGCCTATGGAGCTAACGTGGTTCATATGTCAGTTTTACAGGAGTATTTAGCTACAGCAATAGGCGTAGAAATAGGTACCTATAGGCAGATTAGCGATAGCTTTCACGTCTATTTAAACGACGTCTGGGAGCGTTTAAAGGTGTTAGAGATAGATCCCTATACCTTTAGCTATAAAAAGAACCCCTACGACCTGCTTATAGACGGATATAAGCCTTTCCCATTAATAACTAATATAGACACTTTCCACTGGGAATTATATAGGTATTTTAATTATCACCCCAACGATATACAAATCGATACAACTTGGGAGAACCCTGTGTTTAAAGATATTGCGGTACCGATGACGGTTGCTTATACTAAACACAAACAAAGGAATTATATGGATTCATATCAAGCCGTTAGTAAAATAAAAGCGCTTGATTGGATGACGGCGTGTTTCGACTGGATCCGCAAACGAGACACTTCGTACACTTTAAATAACGCGGAAAAAGGAGAAACTCATGAGCAATAAATGGGAAACAATAAAAGAGGTTGCCCAAAACGATCTACACGCTTTACAAAAAGCTGAGACCTCGTATGGCGACTCTTGGAAACGTCGTGGTGGCGTCGGTGCTTTTATGATGTTGGCACGTAAGTTCGATAGAATTGAACACCAGTCTGAAAAGCATGGTTGGGATATCTTTGAAGCGGGCGAAGTCTACATTGGCGAGGCAGGTCTACTTGATGATATAAGAGATCTACGCAGATATTTACTTCTGGTAGAGAACGAAATATTAGCAAATACAGTAACTGGTTCTGCTGAAACAGTTGACGACGTTGATTATTCTGTGGAAGACAACAGAGAGGAGGTTATATAATTATGTCTTTATGGAAAAAAGTTACAGGGTTCTTTAAGTGGGCAGTAGCCAACGATAAACCTGTTAAAAAACAAAAGAACGAGGAAATTATTGAGGAAGCTATAAAATCAGGAGAGGTAGAACTAGATAAGTTTGAAACCGCTCCTGTTATTAAGGCTAAGCCAAAACGTGCTAGAACTAAGAAAGGAACGTATGTAGCAGATGATAAATCTACTCCAGACGTGAACGAAGCATGGGTAGGCGGCAAAGCTCCTAAAGCAAAATCCAAAAAACCAAAGCAAAAGAAAACTAAGGTTACGAGAGTTAAAAAGAAATAATGTTTCAAAAACCTATGTTTACTCCAGAAAGTTCGTGGTCTGTGCCCGATGTTTTTCCTCAGTTTCCTGAGAATGAAACAGTGGCTATAGATTTAGAAACTTATGATCCTTATCTAACGACGTGTGGTCCAGGATGGGCTACAGGTCGAGGACATGTTGTAGGAGTAGGCGTAGCAACTAAAAACTGGTCTGGTTATTTTCCTATTCGGCACGAAGGCGGAGGGAATTTAGACGAGACTATTGTTTTACGTTGGTTGAAGACTTTACTTTCTTCTAACACTCGAGAAGTTATTTTTCATAACGCACTCTATGATGTGGGATGGTTACGGAGGGAAGGAATCGATGTAAAAGGTACAATACAAGACACGATTATTGCCGCACCTTTAATTGATGAAAACAGATTCTCTTATTCTTTAGACAATTTAGGAAGCGCCTATTGTGATGAACAAAAAGATGAATCATTATTACAAGATGCAGCACTTGCTTACGGAATCAACCCTAAGTCAGAGATGTATAAACTACCCGCAAAATATGTTGGACCTTACGGCGAGCAGGATGCAGCACTTACTTTAAAACTTTGGAATAAATTAAAAATCGAAATCCAGGAACAAAACCTAGACAAAATACTCACAATGGAATCTAGGTTAATCCCTTTACTTATTGAGATGAGATGGAGGGGGGTGAGAGTCGATGAAAACAAAGCAGAACAGGTTAGTGAGCAACTATCAAAAGAAGAACAAAAAATACAAGTAGAGATTAAACGCAAGTACGGAGCTGAAGTTAATCTTTGGGCAAATGCCTCTCTACAAAATATTTTTGATAAAAACGATCTTTGGTACCCTAGAACTCCTAAAGGTATGGCTAGTTTCCAAAAGAATTGGTTAGAGTCTCATGAACATGAATTGCCTCAACTTATAGTTAGGGCAAGGAAATTAAATAAGGCAAGGACTACATTTATTGATAAGATGATCATGGAACACTCTTTTAATGGGAGAATACATGCGGAAGCACATCCTATGCGTAACGATCGTGGAGGCACAGTTAGTGGTAGGTTTAGTTATAGCAACCCTAATCTACAACAGGTGCCTGCAAGAGATCCAGAGATAGGTAATTTAATTCGCTCTCTATTCATTCCTGAGGAAGGGTGTCAATGGGGTGTATTCGATTACTCTCAACAAGAGCCTAGACTAACCGTACACTACGCTAACCAAATGCATTTAACGGGGGCTAAGGAAGCCGTAGAGGAGTATAGGCAACACGGGGCAGACTTCCACCAGATAGTAGCAGACATGGCTAATATCCCTCGTAAACAGGCTAAAACGATTAATCTAGGACTTAGCTACGGAATGGGTAAGGAAAAACTTATTAAAGAACTCGGACTAGATGATCTGGACGCAGAAAAACTGTTTCAAAAGTATCACGCTAAGGTTCCGTTTATCCGTGCTCTACAAGATCAATGTGCCAGAGTAGCGATAGATCGTGGATATATAAGAACTTTTGCAGGCAGGCGATGCCGTTTTGATTTATGGGAGAGTCGTTATGAAAGAACTCCTCCTCTACCCTTAGAGGAGGCAAGAGAAAAATACGGTGATGACCTTAAACGGGCATACACTTACAAAGCATTAAATCGTTTAATACAAGGCTCTGCGGCTGACATGACAAAGTTAGCTATGCTAGACCTATGGGAGGAAGGAATAGTTCCTCACTTACAAGTTCACGATGAAGTAGATATTTCGATAGAGAACACTGAACAAGCCAACACAGTAGCAAGAATAATGGAGAACTGTGTAGAGCTTGCAGTTCCCCTATTAGTGGACCAAGAACTAGGTAAGTCGTGGGGCGAAACAAAGGAAATAAAATGAAAGGTATATCAGAACAAAAAGCTAAAGAAAACTCCATTAAATACAGGAGTATGTACGACAAATGGATAACACAAGAAGTAACTCTCGAAGAATTAGGCAAAGAGTACGACATTACTAAACAACGCATGTGGCAAATAATCACACGTTGTAAGCTTGGCGAGGGCGACTATTATTATGGCACTCACGTGGCTCGTAATAAATGGACAGAACTCAAAGCACTCTACCAAGACACAGACCAAACAAAAAGAGCATTCGATGAATGGTTAGCTGATCGTGATGTGAAGTTAGCAGCGGATAATCAAAAGGTGGCACCACATACTGGGTGGGATTGGTGATTGTTTTACTGCTTTACTTCAGGAGGGGTCGCCTATAGGATAGGAGTATGTCTTATAAAGAGATAAAAGGGTATTGTAAATCTTGTAAAAAAGAATTATATGGTCGAAAACGATTATATTGCGATGTTGAATGTAGAAACGCTGTTTTTTATCCTCTCTATGCTTACGATAATCACGGAAGAACATGTGCTCATTGTGGGGATTTATTTATAGGAAAAGAAAACTTCTGCTCTACCGATTGTAAGAAATTATTTACTTATGAAAATAATAAGAATCACTTCTATAATCCTATAAATGACGCCTCTGGAAACCAGAACTCAGTTAACATAACCACTCTACCTAATAATGTTGCATCAATAGTTGACACTCTACCTGATACTCCTCGTATAGTAGAAGACATTCGAGAGTTAAATATGATTATTGCAACAGAACTCCCTAAAGCTAGATATGCTAATGGAAAACGTTATCAGCGAGGAATATTTATTAATGGCAAAAGAAAAGAATCTATGGTTGTTGATGAGGAAGAATCTACCTCAGATACATTTACAAAGAATTGAAACAGGAATGACAGGAGCAGGAGTTCCTGATGTTAATGGTTGTTCTAAAGGCAAAGAGTTTTGGGTAGAATTAAAAGAAATCCACTCGGGAAATAAACTCACTCTACGCCCTATGCAAATATCCTGGCTTGCTAAACGAGCATCACACGGTGGACAAGTCTTCGTAATGGCTCGTAAAAATGATGAAATCAAACTCTACCATGTAGATGGATTAAGCGGGATTAAAGACCTTGTTGATGAAGGATATAAGTCGAAGGCTCTTTTAACAATGACCATTCCTTACGACTGGGAGGCTCTTGCTACTGCTTTACTTTCTTAATTTTGGGCACTATAATGGTAAAAGTAGCAATGGTGCTACTAACCATATTTAGAAAGGAGAAATTATATGGCACATCAAGTAGAAACAATGGCTTGGACGGGGGAAAAACCTTGGCACGGATTGGGTGTCGAAGTCGACCCTAACCTAACGCCATTAGAAATGCAGGAGGCGGCACAGTTAAACTGGACTGTTAGTAAACGACCCAGTTATACTTTAGACGCACCTGAGTGGAGCGAAGATGTAGGTATTATCCAAGCGGAGAATACTTTTCACATCGTTCGTGATTCTGATAACCGAATACTGAGCCACTGCGGTAGGGATTACATACCTATTCAAAACTCAGATATCTTTAAATTCTTTAAACGTTTTACCGAAGCAGGACATATGACTATGGAAACTGCAGGTAGTTTAAAGGATGGCGGAGAAATTTGGGGGTTAGCTAAAATCTCGGAGGATTTCGAGTTGGCAGGTGACGACCAAATAAAAGGTTATCTTTTAATAAACCAACCACATATTGTTGGTAGGTCTATGACCATTAAGTTAACACCTGTTAGAGTTGTTTGTAATAACACTTTAACAATGGCGTTACAACACGGTGGTACGGCATCTTTCCGTATGCCTCATGTTAAAGTGTTCGGTGATGACGTTATGCAGGCTGCGGAGGAGGCTCTAGGTCTATCTGCAGAACGTATGACCGAGTTTAGAGAAGCTGCAACTCTACTTTCTAAAAAGAAAGCAAAACACGCAGATGTTCTTGATTATATTGGGGAAATATATCAACCCACTATGATCGCTGACTATAGGCGTGATCAACAACTCAAAGCTGAAGGTAAACTTATAGGCGAATTAACGCCTTTAAAAGAGCAGTTTAATTCCTTCCCTAATTTAGTAGTAGAAGCCTTAGAACGCTCTCCAGGAGCGAATCTGAAGTCTTCTAAAGGTACTTGGTGGGGAGCATTAAATGCAGTTACCTATGTGGAAGATCATTTGCGCGAGTCTCAAACCGAAGGAAACGCTCTACATAGTGCATGGTTCGGTGCTGCGGCTAATCGTAAGAGTAAAGCCTTAGACCTAGCTCTACAGAGGGCAGCCTAATGGCGGAGACACCAGAAAATAATCCTAAAGGATATGTTCTGGATTCAGAGCTCTGTGGTCTTATTTGGGTGAGATTATTCGAGTCAGGTCATCATGAACTGGCTCGAGTACTCTCAAACACGATGATTGATCAAGGTTGTCAGGAATTAGAAGGGACTATAGATAAGTCTCTTATCCTGATGTTTTGGAAACATTTTCTTGAGGACAACAATATTGTTGCCTTTAAGGACGAAGACGAGGAACTACACTAATGAACGAAGAAAAATTAATAACACAACAATATGATGTCGAAACAGGTATCATGGTTGATTCAAACGTACCCTTTCCAGAGGACACTCGATCTAGCACTAAATACCCTTTTGGGAAAATGGAGATAGGCGACTCTATCTTTATAATATTGAAGGAAGGAGATAGTGGGGAAAGGTTGAAAAACAGACTAGCTCAAGCTAGTAGAACTTTCGGTAAAAAACAAACCCCTGAACAAAAATTCATTCTGCGTTACAGACTAGAGAATGAAATTTCAGGTGTTCGTATTTGGAGGAAGGAATAGTGGTCAAGGAATTAGACAAGGACGTTTATATTAAAAATTTAGAAGACCATGTAACTCAACTTTCTGCGCATTCAAAAATACTCGGAGAGTTGATACAACATGTTGAGGAAGATATACCTAGAAATGAAGGTAGCAAACATTTGTGGGCGTGTATAGACGAAGCAAATGAGATAACTGCTGGTCCAACTCTAGCGTATGTTGACCAAGACTAAGTTATACTCTTATACTCGTTTACTTTGGTAAACTTTAAGGGCATAATGTATATTGGACTGCTTTAAAACGCAGAATATTAACAAAGAAAGGAGAAAGAGATGCAAGTACAAACTGCAACGACTACACCTAGAAAAAAAGTGAGCAAACCTATAAGCAAGGCAAAGGTTACTGCAATACCTAAACCTGTCAAAACAGGCAAAGGGTCTGCAAGAACTTTGTACAAGTTCATTGGAACTGTGCCTGAAGCGAAAGGGTTTACTCCACAGATGAGAGCGCTGATTCTTACAGCGGCTGAGGCTAAAAAGAGCGAATTAGACTCTAAAAGCTTCACTGCCCAAGATTTAGTAGCTCTTGCTGTGAAGAACGGCACTTTAACTACTGGTCAAGATCCGCTTAGAATTTTTCGATTCTATGCGAAAAGATTGGTGGATGAAGGCTACTTTTCTAAGGTATAATGATGGATAGGTGCATAGGGGAGTTTTTTAGTAATTTCTGCTCTATGCACTTATTTCAAATAATAAATGGGAGATACTATGCAAACAATATATATAGAAAAAAGAGACGGCACAACTCTTAAAACAAACGTGACCACTCTTGCAAAAGCGATATATCCGCATGTGACAGCAGACAGCTCGTACCATTACTCATTGGAAACAGATTTTATAAACGGGGTTATGGATGCTGTTGAACAACTTATTGAACAGAAAACAGACGAAGCGACATAATGTATTACTATTATACTCGTTTACTTTGTCGTGTTTGGTAACTATAATAAAAAAGTATAACTAAAAGAAAGGAGAAATATGCCAAATCATTGTTACAACAGGGTCGAGATCTACGGAGATGATCCAGACCAAATAAAAGAAATTAAGGAAAAATTGGAGAGCAAACAAACTTGCTTTGATTTTAATAGTATTATCCCCATGCCTAAAGAGCTAGAGGGAACTGACGCTCCCACTCGAGACCCTGATTCGTTTGAAGCGAAACGCTTACGCAAACAACACGGGCATGATAACTGGTACGACTGGCGTTTGGAGAACTGGGGAACTAAATGGAATTCTTACTCAGACCAGATAGAGAGTTACGAAAACGAGGATAGCATTACCTATGGTTTTGAGACAGCTTGGGGACCACCAGTACCTATTATTTATAAATTGCGAGAACTCTATCCAGAGGTAGATATTACCGCATTTTATGACGAGCCTGGACTAGAACTTGCAGGTTATTTATAATGAGAAAACTAACTCAAGAAGGAGAATAAAATGAAATCACAATATACATTAAACAAAGGAAAATATAAGGGTTTAACTACTACAGCAGAAACAGTAGAGCAAGCAAAAAAGAATATCAAAGCTCAAATAAAAAGAAGGGAAAGCAAACTAACTCAAGAAGAAAAATACCTAATAGCCTATGCTACGGATTTAGTAACTGACGACCCTGAGGGATTGATTCACCATTGTCAGAT
>TARA_R100001594_G_scaffold77361_1_pt1 | contig 39129 bp, 41 predicted proteins | sample TARA_R100001594 | Tara Oceans TARA_R100001594 (sample SAMEA2622752) | marine metagenome | biome: marine biome (ENVO:00000447); feature: marine epipelagic mixed layer (ENVO:xxxxxxxxx); material: "saline water (ENVO:00002010), including plankton (ENVO:xxxxxxxx)" | depth 150 m | reverse complement strand
GCATAATGTAATGCTGATCTATCATCTGCTCCTGCACCCGGAACTGCTGCACCATGTGCTGTAGAAGCCCAACCTTTTGCAGAACCTCCGTATGTACCTGATCCTGCTGTAGCAGATTGTGCATATGTTTTTGAAGAATAATCAGCAGTATCTACTAATCCTGTTGCTATTGCCCATTCCTTAGATGCACCTTTAGATGCTGTTGTTGTTACACCAGTTCCTCCAACTGCCCAAGCCTTTGCAGAGTGATCTGAAGTTGCTCCTGATACTCCTCCATCTACTTTTTGTGCATAATCTTTTGCTGAACCACCTGTAGATGCTTGAGTTCCTTGTGCATATTCCTTTGCTGAAAAAGATGTTCCATCAACATTTCCAGAAGTTTCAATCGCCCATTCCTTTGCAGCACCTTTTGAAGCTGTATCAGTAACTCCTGTACCTCCTATTGACCACGCTTTAGCTGAATGGTCAATCTCTCCTCCTGTAACAGACCCTCCAGAGTATGCTTTAACTCCTCCATCATTTTTCTGTGCCCAATCCTTTGCTTCTAACTTATAGTCATTTGTAGTTACTTCTGTAGCTGTTAATTGTCCTTTATTTACTGCATCATTATCTGCAACACCATCAGCAACACTCTTAACTACTTTACTATTTGCACTAAATTTATCATCAGTATCTAATACAACTCCTCTCAGAGCTATATCCATAGCTTCTTGAGCTACATGGAGAGTTTGATTAGTTGTATTATCTAAATCTTGTTCTCTTATTACTGATCCCGGAGCAAAGTCTACTTGTGCAGTAGATCTATTTGAAAGTCTATAAATATCAATAGTACCTGAAGCAGGATTACTAACTAAAGTTATTTTAGTTGGATTAGTTAAACTATCAACATAAAATCCATGTGCAGGAGATTGAGCACTTGCATCGCTTGAAGATGCTACTGAACCATCTCCTTCTATTTTTGTGCCATTTACTATGACTTCTAAAATCTCACCATTATCTTTGCTAAATTTAGATTTAACTAGGACATACTCTCCATTACTTGTTCTAGTTAAATTATCATAACTAAATGGTCCTCGTCTTGCTAAATCTGGCATATTTTATTCCTTTTATAGTTTATCTTTTTCAAATAAAGGTGGTCTACCTTTTCTTTGAGTCTCTGCTCTAACCCAGTATTCATAAAATTCTCCGTTTCTTTCTAATGACATCATATCTTGCATTGCAAGTAAACGATTTTTTTCTATAAAAAGTTCAACTTGGTGCTTTATTATTTCTTTTTCTGCTCTTCCTTCTGGGGTATTTTCAAATTCTCCTAATCTTTCTCTAAGAAGAACTTCATCCCAATATGGACCACTAAAAGTTTGTTTATTTAATTGTCCTGCTTTTACTGCCCAATGATATTTTTGTTCAGGATTAAGAGCATAATTTGTTTCTGTACTCCATTCATCCGTTTTTTCATAAGGAATTTCAAAAGCCATTATTAAATCTCCTGTATTAGTTCGTGCTTGAACTTCTGGAGAAAATGGAATTGCCAAGATTTTTAAAGCTCTTATAAGTTTATCATGAGTTTTAGAAGGAAAATATTTAACCATATTACCTTCAGGATCTACTAAAGCATGTAAATCTTGACCAATAGTAGGATATTCAGGATCACCATATTTTTTAGTTCCTATAGAACGATGTATTGTTTTTCCTACAGAAATCTCAGGCTTTTTTCCAGTTATAGGATCTTCATCAGTAAATGGAATAGGAACATTCCATTCAGGAGGATTCCAAGAAATAACGGAAACTCTTGTGGCAACCTCATCTAGCTGATTCATAAATTTTAATAAATCATTTATACTTGTACCTTTTACAGGAGACATTAGAGGATATTTTTGTGCTAATTGATCTTTATATGTTTGATCTTCCCAATAAACATTTCCCGGAACTCTACCAGTTTCAGGAATATCTTGACCCATAGAAATATTCATTTTTTTAGGGTCTGTTTCTTTTTGGTATCTAACTCCTCCTTCACCAACTTTTCGTACACTAGCTCTTGCACTTGATAAGGCACTAAGTCCGGGATTTAAAAACCCATAAAATTGTGAAACTTCTTTCCCCGGATCCCATTCATAACCAAATCCGGGAATTAAATTTTGAATTGATTCTCTAGCTCCTTGAGCCATAGGTAAATCTAAAACAAAATCTGTTAAAGCTCGTGCAAAATTTAGATTAATGTCTGCTAATTCTCGTTCACCTTCGACTCTTTGTGTTCCTTCCATTTTCATAATAGCTTCGTAAGCTTGAGCTTCTCTTGTAGCAAATATAGCTCCTAATACTAGAGGTGCTTTAGCCATATCTAAGCGTTCTAAAGGTAAATGAGTTATTTCACCAGTTTTTTTATCTCTCATAGTTATAGTAGGACCAAAAGGTTTTCCTGTAACTAATTTCATATGTTGACCAGTTCGTTTAGCAGCATCTATTCCTTCCATATAAACTTCTTTTTCATCATCTAACATCCATTTAGATCCTAATCCCCAGCCAGCCCATAGTAATAAACTTCCTGAAGTTATTTTAGCCATAGTGTCTTGTCTGAAAGCTTCATTATTTAAAAATTTTCTTCGATCTGGACCTTTAAAAAGAGTTGTTGCTATTTTCCCTAATCCTCTTTCAGTTAATGTTTGTTTATAAATATTTGCCATTGTCCTAATAAAAGAAAACTTACTTGCTGCATAAGTTCGTGCTAAATTAGAAGCAATATTTGTAGGAATATGAGGATGATTACTAACAATATTTTTAAAATTTTCTACTCCATTAACAGCTCCCATAGATTGTTCTTGCATTAAGCCAACTTTTCTACCTTTATTAGCTATTTCAGCTACATCAGGAGGTAAATTTTTAACTACATGAAAAGTTTCTTCAACAAGTTCTTTAGTTGTAAAACTATCTGCACCTTCTACACCTTTTTCTGCAAGATTTTTTCCTCGTAATCTTTCTTCAGCCCTTTTAACTGCTCCCATGTGTATCTCTGCTCTTTCTAAAATTGTTCCAAAGAAGCCATCTTGAGCCATAATTAAACGAGAATTTGCACTTGTTATAAATCCTGCACCATTTACTAAGAACTTAAAGAATTTTACTCCATGCCCTTTTAATCCTTTTTCTGGAAGTTGAAATAATTCATCTAGAAATTCTGCATTTAATCCTTTTGCCATTACCCATTCACCAATTCTTTGGCTTTTAGAACCTCCAGCTATTTTAAGCATTTCATGGGACTCTCTATCTCCAAGTTTTAAAGTTTTTGCTGTTTCTAATCCTTGTCCAAAAGCAGATCTTTTACGATACCCTGTACCTCCAAAGACTTCTAAAAGAGCTTGAGCCATTCCAAACTGGTAGGCATTAGCCTGAGACATACTTATACCTTTTCCTGCACCTAGTACAGGTTTTCCAGTTTTTTTGTATACAAATTTTGCAGCAGTATTCCATGATGCGGCTACATAATTTTCAAAAGTTTTTGCTGCTAAATAAGTTGTTAATCCTACAGGAACAGCAGCTAATGTCTTAGGACTACTTAATAATCCACCTACAGCAATACTTTTAAGAGCTTCAAATCCATAAGCTAATAGTCCTTTTTTCTGATTTAATGCTCTTAGTAAAGCTTCTGGCTCTGAATGAGCAGATACAGCTTGTGCAATAGTAACTAATAATTCTTCTCCTTGAAGTCCACCATCTTTTGCAGATTCAATAATAGTATTTATTAGACCTTCTGTTCCTCCTACAGAGATTTTTCTTGCTTCCAAAGCTCTCGCAACATTTCCTGCTAACTTTACATCTGCTTCTAATACATCCATTAACTTATATGTATTAGTATAGAACTCTAGTAAAGCTTTTTTGTATACAGGATCTTTTGCTTTTAATTCTCCACTAAGTATTTTCTTTTTTAGATTTGCTACATTATCTGCAGCCATTCTAAATGGTACAGTTTCTTCAATAAGATATTGTCGTAATGCTAACATAGTTCCGGGAAGAGTATCTGATCCTTGTGCATACTCTTTCAAATATGTTATCGTATTCTCTTCTCCTCCTAATAAGTGCTCTAATTGAGCACGAATCTTTGTAGCATCCATTACAGTTTCAGGATGAGATTTTACTGCATTTACATAATGTTTATTAAATATTTCCCCTAATTCAGCTATAGATTGTTTTCTATTTTTACTAGAAATATTTTTTAAATTATATAATGTAGGAAAATAATCCGTTTTACCAGCTATAATTTCTTCATAACTTACACCATCTTCTATCCCCTTCATAACTTTATTTATACTATCAATCCACTCTTTATTAGTTGAATCCTTTTTAATTAAAAAAGAATCTACATCTTCAAATTTAATCTGAGGTTGAAGAATATCATCTTCCATTTTAAGACCTTGCCCTTCAAGCATCTCTTTAACAGCATTTTTTTCATTGACTTTTACACCTACTTTTTTTAGATTTTTAGCTAATTTATTTCTACTCTCTTCTTTAATACCAGCTTTTTCTATTTGTTCTTTAGCAAAATTTGAAATCCTTCGGAGTTCTTCAGTTTTAATTACTTGTGGTCCACCAAGATCTAATCTCATAGCTTCTTCAACAGGATAATTATGAAAGATTCTATCAAAATAAGATGCTCCATAAGATAAAGCTTTCTGAGCTTTTTCTTTAGAACCTTTTGAAGCATACCAAGCTCCTTTTCCTGTCATCATAATTAATGGAGCTACTAATGATAAACCTACTCCTGTATATACTGAATCAACAAAAGATTTAAATCGTTCTTCAAATACATTATCATCGGGACTTCCAGCTATATAATCTACCATATCTGATTCTACACCCATCATTTGAAGAGCAGTTGCTAATCTTTCTTCTGATGTAGTTATAAGTGTTCCTCCAATAACTTCTTTAGCAGCCATCCCACCAGCTTGAGTCTCTAACATTGCTGCTATTCTAGGCATTAAATTTTTAATAGGAGCAGCTACACTTTGATAAATAGCTCTTCCTGTAGCGTAAGCAAGTGCAAATTCTCCTCCTGATAATGCTAATTGTCCTAATACTGTTTGAGGTTTATCGGCAGGAGGAAAGTAATAATTACTAACAGCTTTAAAACTTTTTTCTTCGGTTGCTGTAATTGATTCCCTCATTTTATGTAACATCCAAATTGAAGGCATCAGCCAATCTTTACTTCCTGATGGAGTGTCAGTCATTGCAATCCCTGCATCTCCAATACTAGCTAAAGTATCAATAAGACTTCTTTTAGGAATTGTATATCCTAAAGCAACTAACATTTCTTTAAAAGTCTGTCCTGTAGCACTAACAGCATCCATTCCAAAAGTTTCAATAGGATACTCTCGTCTATTCCATTCTTTTTTTAAAAAATCTTTTAGTTTTTCTGCTGAAGCACTAACTGGTCTAGGTTTTTCATTCCCATCAGCAATAGTTTTAACATCTGGATAAACTTCTTGTAAAGGATTTAAAAGATTGGCAACATCTATTTCTGAAAAAACTCCATCATCTCTAAAATCTCCTTCTTCTTTATAAAAGCTATTAATAAGATTTGTAGCATGATGTACTCCATTAGGGTGGTCAGATATTTTAAACATAAGATCTAAAAGATCTTCTTCAGAACCCTTACCACCAATACTATAACCTCTAGAAATAATACTTTCTTCATAAGCTGCTGCTTCTGGATCTGCCCAATCTCCTAATTCTTTTACTCCTTCTTCAGGAGGAATTTGTTCTGTAGTATCTAAAGTAAATTGTTCAGGAGTTTCTTTATTTACTGTAGGATCATCAATTAATATTTCTTTATTTTCTTCTTCATTAATAGAATGTAGATCCTCTAATGCTTCTGTATTAACTCCTTTTTCAGGAAAAGTTTGTTCTAGTTCTATTTCTTCACTCATAGATAACCTTTATAATGTTGCTGATGAAATGTCATATGGTTCACTTATTGTAACATAAGTTTCTTTTTCATTATTCCACAATCCATCAGATAATTTATCCATAGTAATACCAAACCATCCTTGAGGATTTTCCTGTTTTGTAGTAATTATAGAATATGTTCCTTTAGCTGGATTTATTATATAAGAAGTTGTATCATTTTCTAAATCTTGATAAATACTAGATTTTTTTGCCTCGTCAGATAGTTCATGAGTTTCTGTATTTTTTTTATCAGTTTTAGTTTTATCTATTGTTTTTTGTGTATTTTTTGAAGCATCTTTGACTTCTTGTTTTCTTTGATCTTCTCTTTGTTTCTTTCTTAATTGTAGCAACTTTAAAGTATCCATTTGGTATTCTTTAAGTCTTTGGTTTGTTTCTGGATCTATTGGATGATCTTTATCATTTGCATAAACTTTAGTATATGATCTTGCTAATTTAACTGCTGCAGCTAATCTTTCTTGTGGAGTATTATCTTTTAATTCTTCTGCTAGTCCTGCCCAAGCATAATTAAAATCTTGGACTAAAGTATCATATAATTTCCCATCTTCATTAACAGGAAGTAACATTTTATTATTATTAAATTTATTTAAATATCCAGCAAATAAAGATTTAATATGGTTTTCTCCTGCAGCAAGAGGTTCTTTTGTTTTAACTTTACCCTCACCTTGAAGTGATTTAATTAAACTTCTTTCTTTATTAAAATCTTTTTGACTTAAATTTCCAAGTAAATATTCTTGTTCAATAAGCTCTATATTTTCTTGAATTTTTAACCATTTATCTTCTCCACTTAACTCTCTAGCTTCTTGTTGCATAGTATAAGATTCTAAAATAACTGAAGCTTTACTAACAAATTTAGAAGGATCAGTTTTTTCTTTTATACTAACTTGAAGTTTTCTTATATGTTTATTTATATCATCAGCAGAAAATACATTAGTCTCTCCTAAAGTAACTCCAACTTCTTTACTTGTTTTACTATGTGTAGAATTTGCTAAAATATCTTGAAGATTTGCCAAAGCATCAGTAGGTTCTATTCTTTCACCATTTTTATTTACAAGAGGATTTTCTATTAATTCTCTAATACTGGTTAATTGTTCTCCTTTAAATGCTTCTCTAGAAATTTCATTTTTTTCATGTTCCTCTAGCCACGTTTTCTTTTTATTAGAGATTTCTTTTTCAGTTCGTTGTCCTAGTATTTCTGCATAAGCATCTTCAAATCTATCATCATGATCAATATTAATTCCTAAATCTCCACCTTCTTTAATAATTTCTGCAAAGTTATTATCAAACTTTTCTCTAGCTTTCTTTAACTCGTCTAATGCAGTTTCTACAGTTATTCTTCCTTTAGTACCTTCTGGAAGAGATACTTTACCTATTATATCAGCTAAATTCTTTTCTACTGGTTTTAACTTATTAGATAATTTAGTTCTATACTTATTTTCTTTTTTTAAGTCTGCCACTTGTCTATCAAAATCTCCAGTTTTATTTCTTCCAGCAGAAATTAAAGTAAGAAGTTGGGTTTTTTGAGGACTTCCTTCAATCCATGTATGAGAATTAAGTTCTTTTTCTAAATCATTCCAATCTTTTGGAGTTAATAATTTTCCATCTTTACCTTTACTTGTTATTTTAGTAAAAAGTGATGAATGTTTTGTAGTATCTCTTTTAATATGTTCTGTTTTTTGTTGTTCTTTTATTCTTGTATTATAAAGTTCATATAATGTATTAAAATCTTCCTTAGTAATGTTTTTATCGTTTTCTATTACTTGTAGTTTTTTTAATAATTCATCTGAAGAAAGAATTTTTCCCTCTTCATTTCTTACTTGTGCTCGATAGCTACGAGATTTTTCTCCACTTGTTTGTTTAATTTTATTTGTTTCTAATAGTTGCTTAGATTTAGCTATTGTATCTTGATCTTTTTGTATTTCTCGTTCTTCGTCTAATTGTTTTAAACGATTTTCTATAGCTTTATTTTTCATATTCACTATAGCAGGAGTCTGATCTAAATTTTGCTGATGAGCAGTTCTTATTTTTATTACTGTTGCTACATCTGCTTTAGAAAGCTCTGCTATAAATTGTTTTTCTAGTAGTTTAGCCTCTGGATCTTTAGAAATATCAAAATCTTCATGTTTAGGATTTAATTTATGTATGGCTGCTACTAATTCCTTTCTTCTGTCATTAAACTCTTTACTCATATGTGCTGTTTTAAAATCTTTTTGATTAGCATCTAAATGAGATAAAGCTATTTGTAGTTGTTGTAATCTATTAAGTTTTCCTTTAAATTTACCATCTTGAAATACTGCACCTTCTCCCTCATCTTCTGGTCTAATAGTTTGATAATCTAAAGCTCTTGAAGAATTTATTAAACTATTATGTGCAGAGCTTTTTGCTCTATCATTTTCAATTTTAAGGTTAGCTTTATTTCTTGTTTTTTCATCTTTAATTAACTCAGATTTTTTCTTTAGAGCATTTCCATAAACTTTTTTCCATGCATCTCCTACACCTCTTCTTCTTTCCATCATCCTTATTCCTCCTTTTTTGTGTTTTCTGTTCTCTCCACTAAAAGAATCTATAATTTTAAATACAGGATCATCAGAAGAAGTTGCATTAGTTAATTTACTTTCTATATCATCTATTAGTTGAAATTGGACTTTATCTCTGGAATGAACTCTAAGAACTTTACCATCTGGTCCTGTTAACTTAGAACCTTTTGGACCTAATTCAGAAATATGTTCTATAAGAGCATCGATTGAATCTGGGTTTCCAAGATCAGTAATTGGTGATTCCCCAATTAAATGAGTATCTATTGCTGATTGAATATTCTTATCTTGTAATTCATCTACATGTTGTTGCTTCCTCTTAGCAACCATAGAAAGATATTTATCATCATTTATAGGAACATTTTTTAGAGCTTCTCCTAATTGTGGAAGTCCAATAAAATGTTCTTGTGCTCTTTCTAATTTAATAATTTCTAATTTTGCAGTAGCGTATTTAGTAAAATCAGTTTCTCCAATTTGTTGTCCAGTTTCAGGATCTTTATTATTTCTTTGATCTTTCCATTCTTGATAAATATTATCTACTAAATTAGGAGCTACAGCATCCCAATCTGCTTGTTGTTTTTTAAGAACTCCTTCCGTTCTTTTTTGTTGGTAAGCATTTTTTAAGAACTCATCTTGAGCTTGTTCGTCTTTAAGAACTTTAAATTTTACTGTACCAGTATCTGCTCCAGCATGTGTTCTCCATGATTCAGGTATATTTATTTGTTCTTCTTTTTCAGCTTCAGTTAATTCATCCCAATTTTTATCACCATGTAGAGCATATAATCTTTCTGCTTCTATTTTAGCTTCATTTTCTTTTCTATTTTTTTCTTGTCTAGCATAAGCTTCATCAGCCCTTCTTTTTGCTTCATCTCTTTTTTCTCTATTTAATTTAGCTACATAAGCTTTTCCTCCTTTATCAGCAAACATTCCAATAGCATCAGCAAGACCTTGCCACTTGTTTGCTTCAGACATATCAACAGTTGCTTTACCAGTAGGAACATTAGCAGATCTATCAAATCTACCTAGTTGAAGTCCAGCTTGAGAATATTGTTCTGCCATATCTTAACCTACCTTATAATTATTAAGCATATTTTCCTGTACCTAGAATTGCTGAATCTGTGTTTTGACCAAATGTATAAGCATCTAATGCAGCTCCTCCCAAGCCCATCATTAAGCCCATAGCTCCCGGTCCAGATTGATACTGAGTTGATGCTATTTGTTGTTTTGCCTGTAAGAAAGCCATATCCATTCCTTGCTGTATTTCTTTATCTCTATAATCTAATTGGGCAGCTTTCATTTGCATATCTTTTAAGAATTTATTATGACCTTTTAATACAGTATTTTCTGCTTGTCTTAGTAATCCATCAGTACTTTGACCTTCAGGTAGTCCAGAAGCAGCGAAAGCAGCTTTAGCTTTCATTTGTTCTAGAGTTGCTGAGACTTGAGCATCAGCTTTAATATCTAAATTTCTTTGTCTCATCATATTTGTATCGGCAAGAGCCTGACGAGCTTGAGAAGCTTTAGCTTGAAATGCTTTTTTAATCATCATGTCTTGTTTATACTTTGCAGCATTTGCAGCAGAAGCTTTGGCATTTCCTGCCATTTGTCCTAAAACAGCTTGACTACCTTTAGCAATCATCATAACTGTAAATGGGTCCATGTACCTACCTATCCATTATATTTTTCAAATTTAATAAAAGGGATTTGTAAAAATCCATACTTAATTTTATCTGTAAATGTAAATCCTAAATGTTTTAACCAAGTTATTGATTCTTTATTTCTTTCATCTACATAGTTAGACATTGCTGGATAGTACTCACTCATATGTTCTATCCAAGATTGACTACTTTTAAAAAACCTTCTTCTGTTATTTTTCTTCCAAAAATGAAAAAGTTCAGTTCTTAAAAACCAAGGAACTCCATCTCCATTAGATTTAGGTGCTACACCTCCAATCCCTAAAAGGTTATCATTACTAAAATAACAAATTAAATGGTTACTTGTTAATATAGAATAAAGAATAGCTTTTTTAGGTGTATAACCTGAACTAGCGTATACTTCATCTTTATCAACTTTACATATATTTCTTGCTAATATATCTACAAAATGAGGTTCAAAAGGTTTTGTATATTTTTTATAATACATCTAAACTCTTCTATTTCTTTTATGTAAGAATCCTTCCCATTCTGCTGACATAAATGCACATGGAAGATATTGATCATTTTCTAGTATAATATTACAATTAGAACTATTTGTCATAACAGAGCTTTTGAATGTTCCTGAAAGTAATTTATATTGTCCTAATTGAGAAGTATTAGTTAATAATCCACTAAAATTCTTTGAATAATTAGTTCGTGGAAGAACATCTTTAGTTGCTCCGGGTGAGTCTGGATCAGGAATTTTAATAATTCCGGGTGTAACATTAACTTTTATATTAAAGAATCCAGTTTTATTATAAAGTAAATTAATATTTCTAATTTGTAATTTTGCAGTTTGAACTGGAAGCTCATTTTCCTTATGAATAAATCTTGAAAACTCATATTCAAAAGTATAAGGAATTCCTGCATAAACTACGTTAGTAGAATGTTCTGCAAGATATTCATCGACTTGTGTTTCTGTAAGAAGTTTTCTTGCATTATCTGTAACATACTCTATATTACTTGGAAGAAATACTAACGTAGTATTAGTATTACTTGCAGTTGCATTTTTAGAAAGTTCAAATGTAGTTGTATTTGTAATTGATAATACAGTTGTATCTGCTGGTATTCCTGTTCCTACTACTCTCATTCCTGCTGAAATTCCTACAGTACTATCCATAGTAACTGTGGCATCTGCATTAGAAGTATCACATGTAGCATCTCTAAGATAAGACATATTAGCAGCTATAGTTTGATTGTATGTTAGCTTTACTCTTCTATCTAAAAGTACTGCTGTCTCATCTTCCATAACTGCTTCAGCAGAATCTAAACTAAGATTTAAATCTTCTAAATATATACCATCATTTCTTTTTACAAGTAGCTTTAGAGTTGATCCTAAGAATGCACAATTAAGAATATCTCCATCAAATTCCCAATGACTCCAAGAGTTTTGTATTTTCTCTTGTCCTTGCCAGTAATTTTTATAAATATAAACTTTTTTTAAATCATCGTCACTAAGAACTGCTAACATTTGGTCAGTAGAACTCACAATCATTTTTGTAATATTCCCTTTAATATATTGGGGAACATGTGAGGTAATATCTGTAGCATCATTTGCATCTGCTGTTCCAGTATCTACAAAATATTCTCTTACTCCTGAGTATTCTCCTCGTTGAAATGGAAAATAAACAAACTTACCTGATGATACAGGAGGAGTTTTTGAAGTTGATTCAAATTGAGTTACAACATCTACTGAAACAGAAGAAGGAGTGAATGCTTCTTTTGAGTTTAAACTAAACTGCTGAAAATCTGAAAAGAGTAATAAGCTTTGGTCAAAAGCTGCGGCATGTCTCAAAATAGAAACTTCATTATTTGATACAGAAATATCAATAGGATTACTTTCTAATGCTGTCATTACAGAAATTGGAAAGAAATTATAGAAGTTTCCTGCTACTGAGAATATTATATTTTCATCACTTAAAATACCAAAACGATTCTTATGAAAAGTAACATCATTTATTTTTCCTCCTGTAAATGAAGGAAATGGATTAGTATCATCATCTCCTGCTTTCCTAGATGACCATCCAAATCTAGCTCCATAATTTCCTGTTGCAGCTACTTCTTTTATAGGCTCATATAAAAAATATTTATTATTACTATCATCAAATAATCTTACAAGTCTATGAGGCATAGTAGTTACTTTAAATCCTGTTTTTTGTGAAGGACCTAAAGATTCTTTCCAGACTTTATCTGTTGCATTAAATTTTACATAAAAATCATCTTGAGTTGCATCTGCATTTCCTACGATTTTTACTAAATAATCATTAGGAGCACCATCTCCGGGTAGATTTGAAAAAGATGTAGTAGCATTTGTAATTCCTACTAAAGCTCCTCCACCTTTTGAATCAGAAGTTTTAATTTTAAAAGCTTCTTTACATTGTATTTTAATTACACTTCTACTTGCATCTAAAGTAAATGCAAATTTATTTTGAGCAGTAGCTACAGCATCTAAGCCATTATAATAAGTATTTCCTTCATATCCAGTATCAGATGCAGTTTTTCCATTTTCATCTCTTCCTGCTGTTGGTAACCATCCACCGAAACCTTCTCCAATATCAGTAGAATCAAAATCATCCCAATGTCCGTCTGCTGTTCCTCCAGAAGTCTGACTTGAACCACTTTTTAAAATCTTTGCAATCTTTGTAGTTGCAGTATAAGTTTGGTTTACTGCTGCTTGAGAAGATGGAGTTTGAAATCCAACTTTATAATGAGTGCTAGCCTCACCATCGCTATTTTCATCAGAATCTAATGTTAAATCTACAAGATACTTACTAGAATAATCTCCTGCTTTTACATAAATTAATCCTTCATGAGTATATCCTGCTGATATTGCAGCAGATGAAGTAATTAATTTTGAACCTCCAGCAGAAGTGGCTAAAGTAGTACCTTCCCCTGAAACTTCACTATCAGAAGAAGCTTCTGTTACTGTAACTGTTTTGTTTGTTAAAAAAGTTGTATCTGCTACAGTAGTGGCAACAATATTATCTTTAACTCCTCCTGTAGCTGTTACTTCAAGATATGATAAAGCTGCATTATCAACATCAGTTGCTGAAGCAACGGCAGCGTGTGTGGTTGTTTTTACAGGTATTTCTGTTCCATCTTGATCATATATTTTAAGAGTTTTACTTCCTCCTGAAGTCCTACTGAGAACCATAGTATACTCTTCTTCTCTATCTCTACGAATACTATGGATAAAAGAATCTGTTTCTGTACTACTTGAAAGTTTTGCTTTATGCTCTGTTCCCGGTCTTTTTTCTAAACCTCTTGCAACTGAACTTAATCCATTCACTTGTCTTTCAGCTTGTGTAGATAATCTTATTTCATCAGGTTGTTGTGAAATTCCATTAATAAGATTAGGTATAGAACTGGAAACTAATGTCATAATTAAGGATATAATTTTCGTTGTGTGTTAAGTACATTTAATGCAGGAGAAACATTAGTTCTATCTATTGCTGCAAAAGTATCATAATGATCAAATATATTATAATCAGAGGATTGAGATTCAAAATCTTTTAAGTTAAGTAAAGCAGCTTGTTCATCTTTAAATTGAAGCTGAGTCATTTCACTAGAACCTAAAATATTTTCCTGAAATTTTCTTCCTGCTCTTAATGTAATGTATCGTCTAGCTACTTCAGGAAGCTCTTCAAAATCAAAAAGGTATGTGATATCAACTTCTACTTCTCCATCAAATTCAAAAGTATTTTTTGTTCGGTCATATAACTTACCATTACGTTCAACAACATCTGTATTATATTCTCTTTTTAATTTAGTAGTATCTACAACAAGAGTATTTGTAGGAAGTATAATTTCTTTTGAAGTATTAGCAGTAAGTTTATAACGTATATCAGTATTAAAAGACCAGCAAGCTGATTGAACTTCTTTTGATATATTATCTAATAATATTTCAGCTATTTCAGCTTCTTGAAGTCCTGAGTTAAGTGTATTTACAGGAGCTTCACCAATTCCAATAAGCATGGAATTAATAGCATTTAATTTTGAAGTTTTTGTTACTGCCATATTTGAAGTTAATTATATAGGTGAGGAGTAGAGGGGTATGGAGAACTCTTTTTCACCCCTCTACATAAATGAGGTATGGCAAGAGGATAAACCATACCTCATAAGAGGTTATTATGAATTATGCGAGGCTTTTAACGCTACTGCCATTGCTGGTCGTAGTACGTTATGACCCATAGCATACTTGGAAACAATTAGAGTTCCTTGACGATTGACCATATAATCTGTCTCAACCGAAAGGTCTAATAGTTTCACAGTTGCTACTGCATCTTTATTCATGACTAAAGCACGAATTAAATTTGCTTCAGTTTGTAAATTTACTGAACTTGTTCCATCAAGTCCACCAACAGCACCAGTATTACTACCTCCAGCAGTTGTTGCAGTATAAGTTGCTGGTAAATTATATTGGGCTGCCCTGTTAGATTCAGCAGAACCTAATGGTGCTGTACCTTGAGTGAGAGCAGGGTTTGCTGTAGTAAATAAACTACCTGTAAATGCAGAACCAGTATCAGAACCTAAATGTGGAGTTCTAACTACAGGAATTCCTGCAATATTAGGCATGTTTGCACCTACTACAGAACCACTTCCACCTATGTCTGTATTAAACATGTGTAGACTTGTGGTTGCTTCACTATTTGTAGCAGCTTTAAATAAGTGATAATAAACATCTGAAGATACAACACAGACTAAATCATCTAATGGTGCTCCTGCACCTTCAAGGATACGCTTTGCTTCCAGAACACCTTCAAAGAAATTTGAAGATTTTTTGGAGTTTGCATAGTTAGTACTAGAATAAGTTACATTAGCTGTAAAATCTTCATCATCCCAAGCATTATAATCTTGAATTAGTTTACTTGCACGTTCCTTATTTGTTGCTAGTGCAGCTTTTACAGCCATTCTAAGAATGTTCTGATCAGCTTCTTTTGCAAGACCATAAGCAGCTTCCTGAGTATAGACTGAACGAATATCATAATGAGCCATCGCTTCATCAATATTAGGAATGAATTGATGAACAATCAAAAGATCGTCAATACTAACAACTCTTTCCGAGTTTTTCGCAGTTGTATCTGGAATAATCTCGGCTCCGGGTGTATGATATGCGGCTGTCCTATGTTTACCTGTCATGATGAATTGAGCCTGTTTACCTTTCTTGATATTACGGACTCTTGTATAATCCATCATTATATTTTTGGTCTGAAAAGCAGTCATGACCTCACCAGCATATAACTTTAGAAATAATGCTCTAGAGTTATTAGCTGCATTGACCATACCTGATCTTTGACCAGTATAATTAGTTGCAGACATATTTTAATTTAATTAAGGTTAAGTTTAGCTAGTTTTACCTAGCACGATTTAAGTTACGGCTATAACTACATCGTACCTCAATTAAAGTTATCCTCCTCAGAGGGCAATAATCTTCTCGTGTGTTCTTCCGTATTACATTAGATTAGAAGCTTCTAGTTTTCTAGTTACTTCTTCTCTAAATTTAGGATCAGTTTGATATTTTGGATCTTTCATTGCTTCCGACATTTGTGCTAGCGATGTAAATGCTTCAACTGAAGATCCACCAGTTGATCCTTGTAAAAGATTTGGTGTACTACCATTTGAAAGTTGATATTGAGCACCTAAAGATTTAATAGCAAATAAACTTTGGTCTACTGTTCCGTGTTCTAAAGCAGAATTAAAAGCATCTATTTCATTTTCTGGGAGATTTTTCCCTGCCCATTCTAATATTTTTTGATACTGTTCTTTTCCTCCTACAGAATTATAAGCAGTTGTTGCAAGTTGATCTGAAATAGCATTTTGTCCTTCAATCCATGAATCTACCATCTCTTTAGACATTCCTTTAGAGTCTAATTCTTTTAAAGACTCTTCAGAAAGAGAATCATTTTCTAAGTATTCATTATAATATTTATTAAAATCTAATCCTTCTTTTTCTATTGCTTCTCTTGTTTCTTGTAAAGAAGGTTGATTTTTTGTAGGAGTCTGGGAGGTTGGTGTAGCCTCATTGTTGTCCATCACAGACTCCGAATTAGAAGATAACTTCTGTTCTAACTCCCTATAAGCTTTAGCCATATCTTCAGGCGTTTCAAACTTATCAGGTAACCATGATGGTTGTTGATCTTCTCTTTCTACTGCACCAGCTTCTTCAGCTAATTGAATCATTTCTTGTTCATGCTCTTTAGTTCCTTCTACTGGAGGTGGAGCATCTTCATGTGTACTTACTTGTTGTAATTCTGCCATAGAGTCTCCTCTTATTAATTAGTTACTTCTGGTTGTTGTTCTGCAAGTGCTTGTTGTTCTGCAAGTGCTGCCGATTCATTCATACCTTTCATTAATTCAGGTGCAGATTTTACTGCCATATTTGCCATTGTGTCTTGATTTTGTTGTAATGCTTGTTGGTCTTGTGCTGCTTGCATTTCAAGTTGTTTTTGTTTTTCATCTTTAACAAGACCTTCTGTATCAATTCCTAATGATCCTGCAAGTCTTGTAATATAATCAGAAACATTTAATTCTTTTAATACTTCAGGACCAAGTGGACTTAATTGTTGTAAGAACATACCAAGTTTATTAAGATCTTCTCCTCTACCAAGAGCTTCTACTCCTGTAATAATAAGAGGTTTCAATCCTTCTTTAGGTAATTCAGGAATCTTATTTTCTTTTGCCATTTTACCCATTAATAGTTCTACTAATGGTAATTGAAATTCTTGAGAAAGAACAGAGTAAACTCCACCTAAAGCAATTTCTAATTCTTGGTGGGCTATTCTTATCTCTTCTGCTGTAACTCTTTCTGCATCTCTTCTAATAGAGCTATTCATTAAGAATACTCTAGATAGTCTAGTTTGTAATACTTGTATAGTTTGCTGTGCTACATTAAAATCCTGAGATTTTCCAAGTTGAAGTGAAGATACATCATTATCATCTCCTGTAACTATTGCACCATTCGGAGATTCTGCAAGAGTTTTAACTCGTGTAGTTCCATTAGGTCTAACAAGAAATAAAACTTTTGCTGCTGCGGCTGATCCTTCAACAATAGATTGAGTAAGAGATTCTAAAGATTTTAAATCTCCTAAGTATTCTTCTACATATCCACGTCCATAATCTTCACCATCCATTGATGTAAATCTTAATGCAATATATGGACATTTATTTTTAGGATAAGATCCTTCAGATCCGGGAACTATTTTACCTTCTAACTCTTGATGTATTAACCAGTTCCTTCCTGTCCATTTTATACAAGTGAACAAATCATAATTTTTATAAGTTGTTTCACTTTCAGAATCAGCTATTATTTCTTTAGCTTTGTCGGGAAGTGATAAAGATGAAAGGGATTCTTTAGTAATAATTTTTAAAACATTTCCCATTGCATCTCGTTTAACTACATAACGATCTAAACGAAATACTCTTATTTGATTATTAGGAGGTAAATATAAAAGTACATTTCCTGTAACGATAAGTTGTTTCAATGCTTCAGATACAGGAACTCTTAATCCTCTAACTTCTATTTCTTGCATGACTAATCTTTCAATCTTTGCAAGACCTTCTTCAGCTTGGGATTTTTGTTCAGCTAATAAAGATTCAAGTTCTGCATTATCTACAACAAGTCTAAAGAAAGGTGCATTAGGAGGAAGAAGAGACATCAAAAGTTTAGAACTTAAATTATTAACTCCTTCTGCTCCTATTGATTGAAATGGTGTAGTAATTTCTGAGGAACTTTCAAATCCTTCTTGAGGTAAAATAGTAGGTATAGTAAATAAAGCAGCTTCCATGCCTCTTCTAAGATAATTATCTCGATCTTGAGAATACTTTTGATATTCAGATTTTATTACTCCTTCTTTATTATCATATCCAGCATCTGCATTAATTTCGATTTTATCTTTTTTGTTATTACTTTTATATTTCATTATCTAATAACTTTTTTGAATTCTTAAAGAACCTCTTGCTCTTTTCTTAGCTTTATTTGCACCAAGTTCAGAAGCTTTCTTACCCTTTAATCCACCTTTCATAGATTGTTTACTAAGCTTTACTTCAGACTGTTTTTGTGGACCGTGTATAAACTCAGTTAATTTTCTACCTACTTGATCAGCAAAACCTCCTGCTATATTTATTGCATCCATACCTACAGGCATTACTTTTTCACCAAACCAATCTCCTGCTTGTCCTACAGTAGTATTAAGTCCTGTTTGAAATTGTCCACCTAAATTTCCTAACCCTCCTGCAACTTGACCCATTCCTTGATTGATTCCACCTGTTACTGAGCCTAATGCTTGTTGAGTACTATCAGTAAAATTAGGCATTACATCTCCTAGCCCTGTCATGTCAGGAGTTATTTTTCCTAAAGCAGTAGCAGGATTAAATTTAGGATTTATTTTTGGAGGGGACCATCCTCCTCCTCCACAAAGAGTAACTTCTCCTTCATAATCAAATGATTCTGATGATACTTCTTTTAATTCACCATCAACCCATTCATATTGTATTTCTGTATATATTTTCATATTAAGTTATTGGAAAGGTTATATGATAACAAATCTCTACATCTTTATTTAAAACTTTAAAGATTCTTGCGATATGATCAAGATGTGATAATGCTATAACTTCAATACAATTATTAGTTTTAGCAAAGTTAGAAGTTGCATCATAAAAATCTTTATAAAGTTTGAACATTTCAACTTTATATTTTTTAAGATCTTCTTTATTATTTATATTTTCTAATTTTGAATAATTTAATCTTGTAAAAGTATATAAGGTTAAACTTTTACGTTGGGTAAAAACACATTCATGTATATAAGTAACTATAAGATATTCATTATCTGACCAAAGATGCATATCAGGATTAAAAGGATTCATTAATTTAGAAAAAATTACTTTTAATCCTTCTTTTTCTTTATCCTTAAATGTATCTCTTAAAGCTTTCTGAATATATTTTTTATAGAACTCCCAATCTTTTTTAATTTTTCTTTGGGGAATTAATTTTAACATATCCTCTTAAAACAAAATGTATTATTAAGCTACGACTTTTGAAGGTTTACGAATTCTAAGACTTTGTTTTATATTTCTATTTTTACTTGGTCTATTTCCTTTAAATCTAGGATCTTCATTTGTTATTGTGTTACCAGCTATTGCTTGTACTTTTTGAATTTCCACATCAGCAGGTTCAGATACTGGATTCATACACATCTTCTATACTTTCCTTATAAATAGATTTAATAACATTAATAACATCTTGTTGACCTTGAAGGAATCTTATTTTTTCAATGTTACATTCTTTATCAGTAGGTAAATTGTTAGGAAAAGTTTTATCTAACCAATTAATAAAATCTTCAGAAATATCAAAAGCTCCTACCATTTAATCTCCTAATAAAAGTATTCCCTTTATTCTAGAGTGGGTAATTTGTATATACTAAAACAAAGGGATATACATTAAGTACTGAATTTATTATACTATTTCACATGCTCCCCCTGAACAAGAAAGCTCTTGGGAAGATGTTGTATAATCATTTTTTTCATATTCAGAAAGCTTACTCCAATCTATAGATGGCATCTTTTTAAGAAGAGATTTGTACTCTTTTTCAGTACAATCTTGATATGGAGCTTGTTTGTATACATGATCAGAATAAGGTAAAAATGAAACTCCTGATATAGCATCAAAATGTTCATAAACAAATGCTCCTACTTGTAACCATTCATCTTCTTTTACTGAAATAGTTTGAGAAACTTTATGTTCAGTATAAGATTCTGAGTAAACAGTATGAATTATAAGTTGATCAATAGCAGATAAGTCATCCCTATATAAAGCTTCTTTAGGAGACTTCATAGGAAAACTAAACACTACACCTACATCAGGTCTTATAATATCATCTTCATATGGAACTCCTTGATCAATCATTAGCTTAGTTATTGGATCTTTTTTATCTCCTCTTACTGTTCTAATGTAATAAGGACTATGCCTTGTATGAATTCCAGAGGCTGAATCTACTAATTGACTTACTGTTCCAGATGGTTTAACAGCAGTTATAGCAGCTGAAGGATTGATACCTATCCTTTTTGAAAACCATTGGTTCTGATTAACTGCAACTTCTTTTAAGGATTCTAAACGTAAAGAGATATTATCTACATCTTTTTTAGAAGTTAAATCTTTACAATTAGTTAATGAATTATCCATAATTCCAGTAAGTGATACTCCTAATAATCTTTCTTCTTCACAATTTATTTTCCATTTATTAGAAATATATCTAAAGTCAGTTAAAGTACTTTGCCATGTTCCTAAAATTGTAGCTAGTTTAACTTTGGTTTCAATATCATCCCAAGTATCATCTGATCTTATAACTGCTTCAGTAAGATTACAGAATTCTCTGGATCTAAGAATAATTTCAGAACAAGGATTTGTACCAAAATCATCCAGAGATTCCCTTCTTTCACCTAGTTTTTCTGTATGCTTTTTAGCATTAAGTGAAGAAAATATACCACGTTCACCTGACTTGGACATGTAAAGACTTCTCCATTCTTTTAAGAATGTTCCTAAGTCAGGTTTTTCATGATAGTTTGCTGAGTTATTTGCTAAGTATCTTTGAGAATTTTCATAACCAAATTCACCAGACTTACAATTTCTGAGTTCATCATCTCCAAGATCTGAAAGAGAAAGTAAGGCACTTCTTCTAACTCCTCCAACTACAATACACTCAGCTACTTTACATACTATATCATGACATTCTAGTGGTCTTAATTTTCTTCCAGTTGCACCTTTAAATTTTTCTATAGTAAATTTAAATAAATCAACTAAAGGTTCTGGACCTGATGCTCTTCCACCAAATGTTTTTAGAACTGATCCTGCTGCTCTGACTTGTGAGACATCCCAACTTGGAATTAAACCAGTACAAAGAAGAGAAAGTAATTCTCTATATGCCTTTGCCCAACCTAGCTTTGAATCTCTAACTTTAATAATTGTTTCAGTAGGATACAATTCTATAGGAACTTGTGGTAATTTTTCTGTATGCTTTCTTTCTACAGAAAACCCTACGCCTGTTCCATTCATTAGAACATATAATATTTCATCAAAAGATTTTATACTATCTACTGGTATATATGCACAGTTATATCCTGCAATATTTTCCTTTTTTAATGCTGGTCCTGCTGTCATAAGACATCGCATAGATGGCATTATCTTTAGATTTAATACAGCATCTTCTAATTCTTTTCTTAAATTAGGAGGAATTTTATAGGAAAAATTTTCTTTTAAATGTTCTTCAAAGAATTTAAAGTATCTTCCTACAGTTTCACTCCATGTTTCTCTTCTCATTTTATCAGGTAACCATCTAGAATATCTACTAAGATGGATATACTCTTGATATTGTGTAGGTAAGTTACTCATGTCGTTCTCTCTCTCGTTGAATTAACCAGTTAATATATTGTCTTGCTTTTAATAAATCATTTACTCCTCCTTTATGTTCATACCTAGATACATATTTAATAACATTACCTTCTAAAAAATCTAATTCATTTTTAGTTATGTATTCTATAGGCTGAATAGCAAATCCAACTTTATCATAATGTTTAGGATTTGTTACTTCTTCTTTTTCAAAAGACTCAGATTCATCTCGTTCATATCCATTCTTATCTTTTGTATAAACATCTGAATTTCTTTGTCTTTCTCTTTCTTCTGTAATAGTTTTTACTATTGCATCTCTATGCCTTTGATCTTCATCTAATCCATAGTTAGTCATATATCCTCTTATTTTTTCCAAAGTTTAGGTTCATGAATTACTGTTTTTGAATCGGGCCATAGTTTTACTTTATATTGCCCATGATTATACTCAGTTGCTCTAAGTATTCTTGCCATCCTAGCATTTATGATAGCATCTTCTTCAGTTAATCCTGCTTTTTTAAATCTATTTATAACAGTTTCCCAAAGATCTTCCCCTGATTCTTTAGCTTTATTCAATAATTTTTCGGCTGTTACCTTACCAACATTAGGACATCCTTTATAATTATCTGTCATATCCCCTACTAAAATTTGAGAATAGAAATTAAAATCTGCTTCTTCAGTAGACAAAGAATATAATTTTTTATTTTTTAAATCCCAATGAAAACCCGGTACTGTTAATAAATCTTTATCTTCACTAACAATAACATATTCATCTGGTTCTCCCATTTTACAAGTTGCAAGAATACCAATAACATCATCAGCTTCTAATCTTGGTAGTTGTCTAAAAGGGTAAGTTTCTTTACAATAATTTAAAGCTTCTGTAAAACATAAAGGTTTTCTTCCACCTCTTCTGTGAGATTTGTAGAGAGGATTAATTTCTTTTCTAAAATTTTCTTTATCAGAAAAACATAGAATACTTCTATCTGCTTTCATCTCCTCTACTATTAAATCAACCTGATCATCAATAATCATTTTTACATTATTCAAATCAGACCATAAAACCCATTGGTCATCTCCAAAATCTACTTCTTCTTCAGCAGCTCTACAAGCTTTATAAAGTATAATGTCTGCATCTATTACAGCTATTCTTTCTTTTGTCATATATCCTCTTATAATTGTGGTGGGTTATTGTAAGTTTCAGGATCATTTAGATCATATGAATAATCCTCATAATTTTTTAAAGTTAAACTATTTCCTTTAATCTCATTAAAGGGAAGTATATAAATTTTTGGGAATTTTACCATGAACAAAAAAGTAAAATCACCTTCAGTATATGGAAACTGTCTAGATTTACCTCTATACTTATCCCCATTCTCTCGTTTTAAAGTTATACGATTTCCTTTTTCAGTTGTCTTAACTTGAATAGTAGACCATGAATTACCTTTATTTATAGCAAAATCACAACTACTACATGAATTAGTAGGCTCAAATATATCATAGTTCCATCTATGTAGTATGTAACGTACAAGATCTTCTCCTGCTAATCCAATAGTTTGATTTACTTTCCCCTGTTTAATGTGTTTCTGCCCAGTTGTTTCCAATCGAGTATTCCCCGGAGAGTGGGATTCGTAATCCAAATTTTTCTCCTGTAGAGGTAATTGCCTCGACACAAACTCTACCGATTTCTTCTGCATAGTTCTCCTTTACTGTTAGTTGGACTTCATCATGGACAAATGCTACTTGATTATAATCCTCTCCACATTTGAAGCCTTTCTTTTTAAGTAGTGAATGCATTTCAACTACCCATTGTTTACAAATAATAGCTCCTGCTGATTGCAGTAGTGTATTTAAAGCAGCATGTTTAGATCTAACAGGAACAAGTCTCCCATCTAATCCTTTTATTGATCCTTTATTTATTGCTTTTTCTTCTACTGCTTCTCTTAACTTTTTTAATGCAGGAAGCTGAGTTAAGAATTTTTTCTTTAATAAGTTTCCTTCCTTCCTCCCTTTACCAACGATCTCACCGATCTTTTGATCTCCTGCACCATACAAAAAACCATATATGAAAGTTTTGGCTTGATCTCTCGTAGCCAAACCTGCGGCTTCCTGATTAACAGAATGTATATCCTCCTCCAAAAGCTTCTTACCATATTCGCCATTGTCATAGCGAGCAAGATAATGCGATAAGCAACGCAGCTCAAGACCAGAGACATCAATTCCCAATAATTTTTCTCCTCTATTCGCAATAAATAAAGCCCTGCAATCCTTCCCAAAGGGTGCATTTGTATTCGGAACTTGAGCGATGTTTGGGTTCGAGTGAGATGCCCTCGAAGTCGCTGCTCCCATCGTATTGACTCTCCCATGTAACCTCCCTTTATTAACAAGTTTTAACCATGCTTGATCTCCTTCTGCAAGTTGACCAATACGTTTATTAATCATTAAATACTCAGACATTAACTTAGCTTCTGGAAATTCTAACTTCTTGAGAATAGTCTCATCAACTTTAGCTTCTCCAGACGGAGTGAATTCTTTTGGTTTCCAACCTCTAAGTTCTTTGAGTCTTTTTGCGATGTGTTTTCTGCTATTGGGATTAAACTCAACAACCTTAATCTTTGTGTAGAGGTCATTCCTTCTGATGCCCTCATTAATAACCCAAGATCCAAAGACTTTTTTGAGTTCTTCCCCCAACTCTTCCCTTCTTTTTGAGAGTTCTGAGTATAATATAATAGCTTGGCTTTCATTAAAGGCAAATCCATTTTTCTCCTGTTGATTACAAATGTTAGCAATATTATGTTCCAAACGTACCGAATTCTCTGGAGGTATTTTCTGTTTTAAATTTTCCCATAAAATATTGGTAAGTTCAACATCATTTTTACAGTAGTCAAGCATTTCTTGAGAGAAGTTTTTAAAGTTCTGCTCTTCATCACCAAATTCCCCTTTGTAATGCTCAAGTCTATATCCCCAAGCTTTTAAAGAATGTGATCCCCATAAGCGTGGTTCTAATCTTCTAACTTCTGCATCTTCTTTTCTTATATCAGGATAGATTAAACGTGATAAAATTAATGTATCAGTTATCTGATCTACAGGAACTTTAAATCCATAAAATCTTTTCAAAACTTCTAAGTCAAATCCTAGAATATTATGTCCAATAATATGACTATTCTTTAGTTTATCCATGATCTTATACATATCACTTTCTGTAGTCGCAACATCTACATAAGACATATGATCACTTATAAGATTTTTAGTTACTATACAATGAATTTTAGTAACATCATCTAATAATCCATCTGTTTCTATATCAAGTATTATTTGATCCATTAGAAATCCTCCTTTCCCTCTTTTTCAAAACCATAAGATTTTACTTCTTCTGGAGAGGCACTTACTACCATCCTTCCAGTTTCTTTAGAGTAATGTAAGGTATCAGAAATTCCTGTTTCTCCTGTCCATCTATTCTTTAAGACTCTAACTGTAGTGAGATCTGGATTCTCCTCATCTTGTTGATTACGTTCACAACCAATTACAATATCTGATAATTGTGCTATACCATGTGAACCTCTTAGTTGATTCAGAGATGTACGAACTCCTTCCTCATGTCCTTTGTCTCCCGAAGGTCTACGAAGATGAGAAACTAGAACTAAAGAACATTGAACTTCTTCAACTAAACTTCTGAGTTTAGTCATTACAAAGTCTAACATTCTCCTTTCATCTCCACCTTCTAAGCCTGAAAGAACTATTGTTATATGGTCAAGAAATATATAAGAACATCCTACTCCTTTAACTAAGTACCTAATCTTATTAAGAAGATGATTTATTTCCATTGATCCCCAATGATCATAAAGATATAAATTACCAGTACCTAGTACATTATCAAACCCATCTTTTAATTCTTCCTTAGTACAATCTACACTTTGAAGATGGATAGGTTTATTTAAATACAGCCCAATAAAACCTAAAGCTGTACGTTTTGTATTTTCTTCTAATGCAAGATAACCTACTTTTTGATCTTGTAACATAAGTGAATAGGATATTTCTCTACATATTTGAGATTTACCTATCCCTGATCCTGCTGTTATAGTGACTATTTCACCTTTACGAATACCTTGAGTCATATTATTCAAACCATTAAAAGGATAAGGCATTGAATCAGTTTCCTGCTCAGTACTTACAAGATCCCATATGTCTCTGGTATCTATTATCCCATCTGGTCTATAACTTTTTGCATTCCATAAAGCATTTATTATTTCAGATCCTCTTCCATTTTGGATCATTTCATTAGGATCTTTTAATGGTAGAGTAGCTATCTTCACCTTACCGGGAGAAAATAACTGAACACAATCATCAACAGCTTTTTGTCCTGCTTCATCTTGATCAAACATTAAAATAACTGTTTCAAAATTTTCCAAATATTCTAGATCATTTTGAATAGCTTTCCTTGCTCCTGCTGCTCCAGTTGGAATAGAAACAACGGGCCATTTATTACCCTGTGCCTGAGAAACAGACATTGCATCTATCTCACCTTCACATACAGTAACCATCTTTCCTTTTTCCCAAAGATGTTTCCCATATAATCCTGCTTCTTTGGTATCCCCAATGAAAAGAAAATCTTTGTTGGGGAAACGAAGTTTTTGAGCTATTACATGTCCATCTTTTTTGTAGTTTGCTATTTGAACTTTTTTTCCTTTGAACTCTCCAACTTCATATCCCCATTTATCTACAGTAGCTTTATTAAGTCCTCTTTTTTTAAGAGGTTGTGTTTCTCCTTTTATAAAATCCATTGAATATTTCTCCTCTTGTTTAATGTTATTTTCGTTATCTCCTTTCTGTCTATAATTGCATCCCGGAGTAAAACACCAACCATGCCCATCATCATAGATTGCAAGGTTATCTACTGAACCACATCTAGGACATGGAGCATGGGAGATGCAAGTAGATTCTTGTTCTCCCATAGTCCTCCTTTATTTTTCATGAATCCAAGAGTTAGGTACTATAGATTCAGCGTATAAAAATTCATATTTCTCACACCATTCTCTGCAAGTAAACCTTCCTCCTTGAACTTGTTTATTTAATTTTTGAAATACAAATCTAATGTCTAATTCGGGATGTTGTTTCCTTATGAGTTTATGTTTTCTTTGATCTTCATATTTGAACCATCCCTTGACTTCTATTAGAATTCCATTTGGAAGCAGAAAGTCTGGAGTATATCTTTTTGGAACTTCATATTCAATTTTATGAGGTTCAAAGATAAAATCAACTCTCTGCTTCTCTAATTGTTCTGCTACTAATCCTTCAAGATCAGATCTATAGCGATTAAAAATCTTCTTCATTATTACCATTAGAATTTTCTTCAACAAATGGATTATTAGAAGATTCTTCTGAAATAAATCCTTCCTCTTTTTCAAAGAGTTCTGCTGATCCATCATACTCAACAAGATCAATAACCTGAACTGCATTGAAATATAATGTTACACCAGACTTTCCATTGACTGTATAAGGAACTGGATTATAAGAAACTTTAACAGTTGATCCCCAACCAATATCTACATTACATGGTTTAGCTGATGAATCTACTATCATTATTTTTCTTTCCTGTTCTACTCCATTCTTTCCTCTGAAACGTGGCTTTTGTTTGAACTTGAAGATAATATCATCACCATCTTCTTTATATGGGATATGCTCAGATGGTTTTTTACCTGATGCTTTAACTTCATCAGCAACCCAACCATCAATTTTACTCATCAAATCTTTTGCTTCTTCTGACTTAACTGGAAGCATCAAAGTAATTTGATATGTATCATATTCTGGATGAGGTTGTTTGATATTAACCCATTTACATTTTGCTTTTGGACTAACAAGTTTTTGTTGTGCCATTTTGTTCTCCTTTATATATTATTATATTATATATTATATATTATATGATTGATAAGATTTAAATTCATTTAAGATCTCTTTTTGAATAGGATCTAAACCATCTTTTATTTCTTCTTCTTCTATATCTTCATTATCCTCCTTTGTAAAAAAGTTTATAAGAAACTCTGGATCTATACCAGAATTATTTAATTCCATATAAGTATCTACAGGTAAAGGTTCTCCTGATTTTAATATCTTTATTGCTTGATATTCTATATCTTTCATAGTGTTCCTTTCTATATCTAGAGTGGTCAAAAAGAATTATTAACAGAAAAAATAAGGTGATCTTAACACCTCATGAATATTAAGACTTCCCATCTTAGGAGGTTCAGGAACTTCATCTAATACCTCCAAAGCTGCCTTACGAAAGTCCTCTAAAACATCATTGTTTTTATAAATATCTACAAATGCTTCTCTTAAAAGCTTTGCAAGTTTAGGAGTATTATGAGCATGTGTTCCATAACTATCATGGATCATAGCAAAATTATTAATACCCTCTTTACTACATAAATTAACAGTAAGAGTTAGTGCTGAAGCATCCAGAGAATGTACAAAGTTAGGTGCTGAACCATTAACAGATCTATGAATATCTATTTTCTTACCATCTTCTTCATGTATAACTGGTTTTAAAAGTTTACCATCAATGGTAGTAGTAATTCTTCTCCATTTGAAAGCTTTATAATGTTGATAAACATAAAGTCCAGTAGGAGTATTCCAGATTACTGGATAACCCTTCTTAGAAAGTTCTGAGCTTACATGTCTAATCCAGTTCATAGCTTCTCTTGCTGAAATTACAACTTCTCCTATAGCATTCCAGACTAAAGAAGTTATCCAGTTTATGTACTTGGATAAGGTTTCATTTTCAGAAATTTTAAATTCTTCTCCTTTCCTAAGTTGTTCTTTTACATATTCCTCTACATAAACCATAGCACTAAATCTTGTTCCACCATAGGGAACTACCATTACTGGTCTTTTAGTCATCTTACGATTTATAAGACCTGACTCAAGCCATTTTTTAGCTATTGGACATTCAGCATCAGCATGTTTTTTACATTCTCTTAAAACTACATCTGCTACTTCCTGATAAATGTCTTGAGGAGCATCTTCTTTTGTTAAGTTTGTTGCTTTACCTCCTACAGGACATCTCAACATAGCTGAATAATGCTGTAAACCATTGTTAGAGCCATCTAAAGCTATCGGGAGATAGCTGAGTACCCCTAGACCTTTTCTTTTCAATACAGCCCATTCTAAGCAGAATGCAAAGAACAGCCAAGCATCATCAAATTTAGTCCACCAATCATAATCAAGTCCAAGTTCAGCAGATTTGATAATATGCTCCTCATTATCCATTACCCATTGGATTCTTTCTGTAAAACTTACTTTATCTATTCCTGCACAATTAGCACCATGAATAGCAAGCCAATCTTTTTGCTCTTGATTCTCTATTGGTAACCCTTCTGCAAATGTTAGTAGAGATTTAGCATACTCTGTTCCTTGAGGAGTCAAAAAGCTGCTTATTGTATATTTCCTTCCTCTAAAATCTGCTTGGTAAGGAAAATATATCTGTTCAAATTTATTAAATCTTTCAGCAAGATTTAAAGTTCTCATAAATTGTAAGATTTGACTTTTTCTTCTGATATTTTCCTCATAAATTTGAGTTGCTTTTATTTTCCAAGCTTTAAATTTTTCTTTAGTTTCCTCATCCATCTCAGATTTTTTAAGGTTCTTTGGAATATCACTAACAGGCAATTCTAATTCTCCATAGTCAGGTATTGAACCTATAAGTCTCCTTTGATCCCAAGCTTCTTTCATAACTTTTAAAACTTTAGAATTTACTTTCCATTTGGTAGCTTGGAGTTTGTTAGTACAATCAAATTCCATTCCCATTTGGTGATAAGGTAATTCTGTTTTTACGTTTTTAAAAGTATCTTTTATAAATGGTAGCCTGTGACTAATATATCCACCATTAAAACCATTAGTCCATTCTTTAGGTGTAACTACCATAGGTAGATAGGCAGGAGACATTAGTTCTCCTTGATTAATTATATCTTGAATCATATCAAGAGTTGCTTGAGTTGGTACAATCGTATAAGAACTAAACTTTTTTCCTATAGTTTTTGTACTTCCAAGTTTTATTAACCCTGTTGATCTAATAATTAAATCTATCATTAATTGACCTACTTGAGTTCTTTCAACTTGAGTCCATACTGGTATCTTATCTTTTATTTTATAAGAAGCATGACGTATTAAACCATACCTTCTATAATGCCTAGATGCAGATATTTTCCCAAGTTTTTGAAGTAAATAATCAAAGTATTCTTTATCTGTAGATTCCCATAAATTAAATCTAACTTGGTCACTTAATGCCTGTCCTATTTGATGTGATAAATTTACAAATTTCTGAGAATGTGAGATTCCATCCATTATACATCTCAAACTTATAAATGCAGACACATCACTATCTAACATAGCTAGAAGTGGACTCACAGCTTTCATCCTTCCTGCTTTACTAACTTCTTCTTTAATATGTTTATCAATAGCTTTACTAAGGGATGTTACTGTTTTTTTCATCAGTAATATTCCATGAAGAGTTATAGATTCTGTACCTTTTTGTTTAGCTTCTCTTACTTGTTTTTGAAACTTCTCAATTCCAGTATAAACCATTTCCTCTTCTAAACTTTTTTGCTCTTCAAATATATTCATTTAGAACTCCTCTTTACGAATAGTTAATGAGTGACCTGACAATATAAAATATAATACTATCAAGATAGTTATAAATACTCCTACTAAAAATCCAAATCCAAATATACTAAAGAATACTAATATATCTGGCAATATTAAGAACCATCTTTCCATAGTCTTTCTCCTATAGCTTTGATTACTGGTACAGTTACACTATTACCAATCATTTTATAGAGATTAGTGTCTGCTATGTTTAATTCTTTTGCTTTGAAATACATTTCATCAGATGCTCCTTGTAATCTAAAGCATTCTAAAGGCGTTAATCTTCTTACTCTTGCACCATCCACAATAGTTTGTTCTATCGTAGGTGAAGTTGTAAGAGTACCAACTAATCCATCTTTTTTCTGGACAATTTCTTTACCTCTTCTAGGTGAATAATCTTTTCCAGTTTTTTTCATGTGTTCTTGTCTTATTTTCCTAGCTTCTTCTGTTCTCCTTTCTGTTAGTACAAATGGTTGTCTCCTTCCACCTTGCATAGTGTTTAATGTAGGTGAAAGTCCTTCTGGATCATATACTCTATTGTTACTATGAATAGGTTTATTAACTTGAATAAGTTGTCTCCTATTCTTTTTTAAAGTGTTTGTGCCTTTCCAATAGCTTCTATCTAGGCAGTACGACAAATCTTCCCCGACTCTCCTAGAATCTTTTCTGTTACTTCCTTTGAAAGGAAATACTTCTGGTCTGGTTCTGGTTCTAAGATGTCCGATAATGAAACATCTTTCTCTATTTTGTGGTACTCCGAAATCTTTGCTGTTAAGCACTTGCCATTGACAGTCATACCCCAAGTCTGAAAGTGTCTGGAGCATGGTACTAAAGATTTCACCTTTCCATTTACCACTCGAAAGAACTCCTTTGACTTGCTCAAGAAAGAGAATGTCAGGTTTTTTAAATTCCACGATTTTACAAAAGTGGATAAACAAATCTCCTCCGACATCTTTTTGATCAAAGGGATTTTTTGTCCTTTTTCCAGCGATAGAGAATGCAGGACAGGGTAAACCTGCACAGGCAATCTCGAAATCTGGCAACTTATCTGCATTTTCTGCGATTTTTCTGATGTCTCCATAATTTCCTCCTTTATTGTTATATTTTTCATTTAGTAGGTTGCTCCACTTATCTATTTCAGCGTGTCCTACTTGTTCATGTCCTGCTTGTCTCATACCTTCACCAAACAGGTCTAATCCTGATGCAAACGAAAAGAATTTCATACTTCCCCCTTTATATAGTTACCCTTAATTAAGTATTCTATCATGACCACTCCTCTACATATACTGAGGTATCTCTACCAGTTTCTAGAAATTCCTCAGCTTCATCTAAATCTGCTACTTCAATGTAGTATTCTTTCATATTACTACGGACATAGGTGAGTGCATCATCTAAAGACATGTTATCTACATATTCATCAATTGCTTTTTCTATTTCTTCTATTGCCATTTTAGTTCTCCTTTTCCATTAATTTAACTTCAAGTACATGAACCATTGATCTTAAATCAGAGAGTTGTCCTATAATTCCATGATGTTGATCAAATATTTCATAATGTATATCATCTTCAAAAGACTTTTGAAAATTTTCTAATTTTTCTAGTCTTTTAATTAGTTGTCTTATTAGTGTTTCACTTGGAATATTTAAATTTTTCCATTTCATAATTTCCTCCTTTATAAAAAATGCAGCTTTTTTTAAGTTATCTTAATCCTGACCAATTTAAATCAGGGTCATTGTACATATCAAATTGTTTAGAGTCTTTTCTAAACAATCTTTCATCATCAACATCATCATCTGATGAATCGTAACGTAAATATTTTCTCACTTTTATGTTATCGTAGAGAAAAAATAATAGGTTATCTATTAGGTCTACATTGCCACTAAATAAATCTGTTTCATTATCGATCTCCATCAACTGTCCTAGTGTTAGAGATTGAACTTTTGAGCAATGTAATGGATTAGCAGGGTTTTTTGCCCACTCCTCCTCAAAATCAATATTTACATGATTTTTTCTATTGTACTTAGTTTTTACTTTATGGATTTGACAACCCATATTTAATAGCCCTTTTGTTTTTGTTTTTTTCATAATCTCCTTTACATAATTTAAGTTGTTTTTTACCCACCCTACCCCGAACTACTGTTCTCGCACAGATTTTAACAATTAATGAGTATATACATACACATCAAACTTAATTGCCTCTTTTTTGATGTTGTGGTCTGGATGGTGAGATCTTACACCTCGCCATCGAGTTCTAACAGTTACCTTTTCATTTTTAAAGAATTTTCTGATTTGCTTTCTAACTTGTATCAGATTCTCTTCAGAAAATGGAATTGCTTTTAATATTGCTCTATAGCCTGTTGACTTTTTCAAGGCATTAAAAATCATGTCTCTGATTTCGTAATTATTCATTTGTTTTTCGTTTAACTGTGCTAATGTTTTCATTTTGTCCTCTTTTGATTGAATTAAAAAAATAGTTAAAGTGACCATCACCTTAACCTTTACCACCCGTGAGGTTCTCCCCAATGGGCTATAATAACCGATGTCCAAATAATCAACATCAGATGTTTAATAATGAAAGCTTCTATCATTTTAAATTTTATTTTCTAAAGTTAGTTTAATTATGGCTTTGCCATATCTTCTCAAAGCCTTATTGTATAGCTTAGGATAACCAGTTGATTTGAAACTGGAATGGTTTATACAATGTTTATGTTCAAACTTTTCTATTTTCACATTTGAGATTGCATTAGAAAGTGACCGATTTATTTTTTTGTATTCCATTTAATCCTCCTATTTTTTTAGATTTTTGTCAAGTTTTTATTTTAATGAGCTTTATATATTACATTAAAAACTGATTTATTCCAACATTGTCTGCACTCCTTACATTCACCTTTCTGCTTAGATGCAGGACAAGTCCAAGTATCCTTTTTGCTTGCTCCCGATACATTCAAGCCATACTTTTTAGCCATTGTTTCAGGTGCTTTTTTATCAAATTTCATTGCTGAAAGTCTAATAGTTAAATTCTTAGGTATTTTTAATCCTCTTTTAATTGCTTGGCTTACAATTTCAGTTTCCCTAGTTGGCAACCAATGCTTAGTTTTTGGAGTTTTTTCTGCAACCTTTACTATCATATGTAAATGTCTAACATTTTGTAAATCGCCAGAATCATGCCATCTAAAATATTTCAATCCTTTTTCTTTACCTTCTTTTTTTATTGTTTTATTATTCATTAAGAATGCCATTGATTCTATCCAATTTGGATTGTTTAAAGCTTTTAACCTTCTAAGCATTGCATCTTGTACATTGTCAAAAATATATCTTCCTTTTTTCGCATAGCATTCTGAACAAATGCTATTTTCAACTTTACTTAATTTACTCCCTACGTTGCATTTATCGGCAGGAAGTGAAATACCGAATGTAGGCATTTTAGAAGGTTCAGATAATCCACCTACGTTTTTTAAAGCTTCTTTTATATTCATATATCCTCTTTAGTATTGATTAGATAAAAAAAGAGCCATATAAGCAAACCTGAGACTTATATGGCTATATATAAATTTAGTTAGTTTTTAAAAATCCTTTCAAATGGTTTAAACTCTTCTAAAGATCTTGGAAAACTAAAATTATCTAAAAAATATTGCATTTCGACTGTATCACTCCATATTGAAAAATCATCTATAGAAAAATCCTGTGTTCCCATCAATTCAATATCATTATTCATTGAATCAATTAAAATCGGTTGACCATTAAATATAGTAGCTTGGTTTTTCATGCCGTAATAATGATATTGCAAAGCCTTTTCCAGATTTGTCATATTATCCTCTTTTAGTTATAAAGTTATTAATATTAGTTTAATCCAATTAAAATTGTAGCTAATATAGAAGCACTACAAGTACCAATCAAAAGATATCTATACCACATAGGATTTCTTGTCGGATGATTCCATTCTGTCTTAAACTCATTCCATTTAATAGAAACATAATTTTTAAAAGATTTTTCTATAATCCCAGTTTTAAAATCTTTTGTAGTTGGTTTTATTAAGCCTCTTTTGATATTTTCCTTTCTCACTTCCTCTTTTGTAAATACCTTGCACTCTCCATTTTGTTTATTAAAAAAAGAATCACTTTTTCTTTTAGGATCGTTTTTAAAACTTTGATATGCTCTAACATTTAAGCACTCAGGTCTATAGTCTGAGCCTAAAACGTGGTTGTCATCTTTCCAGACTTCACTTGTTTTGTAATTTAATGAATAAGTCATATTATCCTCTTTTAGTTAAAAGTTAAATTGTTTAGTAGCCAGCGATTGCCGACTGTCACTAAAGATACAGAATTTTTTAAAGAATGTCAAGAAAAAAAATAAAAAAATTCAAATATCATTAAAATAAATGAATACAATGTCTGTGCCAAATAAAAAACAAATAGATAAAAAAGAAAAGAGAAAGAAAAAAATCTTTGGACAATCTCGGAAAAATTTAAAAAGAATATGAGTAAAAAAAATCTCAAAAAATCTAATAAGAATCTTGTGAGAATTTCCAGAGATTCTGTGTACGAAATTTTGATTTTTTCCGAGCTTCTAAAATATGGTTTGTGCGATTTAAATGGGGGAAGTTGCCGAATTAGTATCGATTACACCCTTTCAGATTTTTTCTAGAAATATTTTACATCCAAGTAGAAACATTAGAATCTTTTAACTTCTTATCAAATACTCCATTAATAAATATCTCAAGTTCTTTATCAAAAAGTTCAGACTTTCTAGTTTTTATCTCTATCTCGGCATCCGCTGCCATGAAATCTACCCAATATTGAACTGCCATCTGGAGAGCATCTAGTCTATCGTCATGGATTAAAGATCCTTTATCCTTTGTAATCCTTGTCATTTGATGAAAGAGCATATAGCGACTCTGAGATTCAACAGGATATTCTTGTACAGTTCTATAATCTTCTTCTATAACTTTCGGATCAACCACAAGTCTATGCTGATTCATAACAGGCTCAAGAGTATCTACAATTCTTTTTTCTTTTTGGACATTACTTCTTATTTCCTCTATGGTTACATTGTGAATTTTCCGAAGAACTGGTTTAAGGAGTTCCATAAACATCCCATCACCGAAGTTAGATTCAATAAGTACAAGGTTTACGTTATTTCTTTTAGCAATAACTGAGAGAGTTCTGAGATTTGTGTCTTTGTATCCTCCTCTAAGTCCTCCACATTCAGCTAAATATAAGTAGCCATTAAGCATTTTAACTACTGCATATCCAGTTTCGTCTTTTCCTCTTCCACTTGGGTCAATAGAGAGAACTGAACCAGAATATTCAATCCAATCTCCAAGTTTTGTTTCTGGTGAATAAAAGAAATCTCCCGGTAAACCTACATTAGGAAGATCCGATAGTTTATTTCTAGGATCTCTGGTCCACACAGGTTTCTCAGGAGCTTTAGTAGAATCTACACCCATTACAATAAGATCAGATAGTTTTAATGGGTATTTATCTGCATCTGATAGAGAGGTATCTAACTGGAATTGGAGTGCGAATCCTGATTTTCCATAAGAAAGTTCTCTTTCCAGTAAGTCCTCGGCATCGAAGCGTAATGGATCAGTAGGATCTCCAATAGTATAGCCACGATCAAGCCTATCTTGAATAAACGGACTAAGTTTATTGGAATACCTAAGAACTTGTTTTTCGTCTGGGTATCTACTGGGCCAGATTCTAACTTCATAACCTCTTTCAGGAAGTGTTTCATAAAGACTCATTTCTGTTTGAGGAGTACCAAGATAGACTATAGAGCCATCTGGTTTCAAAACAGCATCAAATTCCTTAACTGCTTCTGAAAGTTTATCTCGCATTGTCTGAGTCATTGAATTATTTGGAACTTCAACGTCATCAGCAACAATTATATCAGCACGAGATCCAGATAGTTGTCCTGTTATTCCTACGGACTTAACACTAGGGGAATGACTTGCTTGGCATGGTCCTACATCAAAAGCTACTTTACTTTGACGTTGACCTTCTCGTGATTTAAGATGGTGAAGAATAGGTAATTCGTTTATTAATCTTTGTGTAAAGGTTGAAAAGTCATCAGACCTGACTTTAGAAGCTGAAACAACCAAGACTTTAGTTTCAGAATTAAGAAGTAACTTCCAACAAACAAATGCAGAAGTTATATAAGATTTTCCAACTCCACGAAATGCTTCAATGACTGCTCTCTTGGGAGCATTTTGTAAATAGTCAGCAATATCGTATTGAACAGGAGTAGGATTTGGTAGTGAAAGATGTTCCCAAACAAGAAAAACAAAGTTCCTAAAGTCCATTAAGGGATTTTCAGGAGTTTTTTTCTTTAATTTAGGCATAAAAACTGTTTTTAGCTGTCAGGAGTCTCAGAACTCTCTGTATTAAAAGGAAAGGGTTTAGAGATATAAACACATTAACACATCTCTAAACATTAATTTAAAGGGTAATTTGAGAATCTTTTTTTCTTAAACTTTGAAAGAATTGAATGAATTTTTATCTTCAGAGTTAAATGGCATACTTTTCATAAGTTCCTCAAGAGAATTACCATCTGTAGGTACACATGATATATTATTATCTTTTAGAAATTTTACAGCTACTGCTAAGTCTGCTGGTTTTGCTTCACCAGATTTAATTTTAGTAAGTAACTCTTCGGTAACTGCATCAAAGAGAGAATTTAATTTATCTGTTTCTTCCATCACATTTCTTATTATTGTAAGGTGAAAATATTTCTACACATTGCCAAAATGCAACTTTACTATTGTAACTACTATACCAGTATCCTAAATCTGTTTTAACTGAACAAGAGGACAATAAGAGTAGTACAAGGCTTATCTTTAATAACTCCATACCCAAGGTCTGTTGTCTGCTTCTATTGTGTCCAAGTGTATGAATCTAGAACTATGTTTTCCTTTTTGACTAATTCCAATTCCCTTCCATACCTTTGAACGTATCATAGCAAAGCTCAGAAGTTCCCAAGCATCCTTTCCAGAACATTTTATATCTATAGCTTTCCCGGTAGTGTGAGGTCCTGTATTTCCTGTAGAGCTAACCTTACTATTATATTCAGGACAGCGATATGCTGAACTTAATTTAAGAGGTTTTCCAATAGCTTCTCTGAGGTTTTGTAAGGCATCTACAGTTTCCTGAGTCATCTCATTTTTTCCACAACAAGAACAGGAAAGTTCTTTATTACTAAAATTCTTACTTGATATACCCATAATTCCTTTTGTAGTCATTAATAGCGGCTTTTATTGCATCTTCTGCTAAAACAGAACAATGAATTTTTACTGGAGGAAGTGAAAGCTCCTTGACAATTTCTGTATTCTGGATAGACATTGCTTCATCGATACTTTTCCCTTTAACCCATTCTGTTGCAAGACTAGAACTTGCAATTGCAGATCCACAGCCAAATGTTTTGAACTTGGCATCTGTTATCTCTTTAGTTTTTGGGTCTACTTTAATTTGAAGTTTCATTACATCACCACATTCAGGTGCTCCAACTAAACCTGTCCCAACATTGGCATCACTTTTATCTAAGCTGCCTACATTTTTAGGTTTATTATAGTGATCTACAACCTGTTCGCTATAAGCCATAATTTATGTATCTATCTTAGGTTGTAAGGTTGGTAAAGGACATGTCTTTCTCATTGCCAACCCTAGTTTCTTGAGTTGTGCTTTAGTAAGACTCTTAACTTGATCTGGTGTATACTTTTGTCTCATATGATCTGAGTAGCAGTCACAAAGGAATGCTCTTATTTGTTCTGGCATTGATGGCATTATTATACGAAACTCTGCAGCACATGAATACCACATTTCTCTAACTTCTTGAGTATTAAATTTAAGTTCTTCACCTTTTGCTCTTATGGCAAATGTAAGCATTGCCCACAAAAAAGAACATGCTAACAGAAAATGTATAGTATGTTTTCCCATATATCCTTTTACATTTGTTTTTTATAGGCTTCTAGAATTTGATCGTCTATATCATTTTTTGTGGATTTCACGAGTCTCTCTAGGAGAATCAAAATAACCTGTTTTAGGAGCTTCTCTGATAGCATTGACATACAGAGAGTCTTAACTGTTCCTGAAATTACTGGAGCTAGTAGTCCAATCATATTATCCCTTTCTTACATTCATTAATTCTAGTTGTTTAGCTTGTTCTATTTCTCTTTCTATATTCTCTAGTCTTGCACTTACTCCTTCCATATGACCAGAGCACTTTGTACTTATTTCTACAAACTTATCAAAGTTTTCTTTTTGACTTATACGATTAGCTTTATCTGTTTTATAAGTCCATAGAAAAAGAATTACTATTATAGCTCCTGCGAATCCCTGATCTAGTATAATAGAGATTACATCATCTATTGCAGTTTCTGCTGAAGAAGATGCTTGTGGTGCATGAGCAGGATGAGGATTTTGAGTTATGGCGTAGTAATCAGTAAGAGGAGGTTCACTAACTGCTATTCCTGCACATATTAATCCTAATCCTATTAAAATATATTTTATTTTATTCATCTTTTCCTATTATATGTGCTTTTAAATTTAATAATTGCTTATCTACTGTTGAATCAGATTCAGGTAATATCCATTTAACTTCATCTATTTCAGAATGGTTTTTGAATTTAAAATCAGGAGTAAATTCGACTTCTAATCCTGATTCTAGAGTTAAATCAATCTTCATGGTTTTACGGGCCAGTTAATGTTATCTGGATCAGAGTTATCTGAAGGTACATCTCTCAGAGCATCTCTGTATTTTTTCATATCGTTACTTAATGTATTATCTGATAAGGCTAAGTAATCTGTTTCAGCTAACTTCCTGTTTCTTTCTGATCTAACATTAGCCCACTTATCAGCTAAAATTCTTTCATCTTTAGCAGTATCATCTCCAACAAAGTGAGAAGACTTATACTGTTTGGGAGAGAAACTTTTTCCGTCTATATC